>Ga0302271_10000712_pt1 | contig 32783 bp, 29 predicted proteins | sample III_Bog_N1_1_FD_198767 | JGI IMG/M metagenome (GOLD analysis project Ga0302271, IMG submission 198767) | Peat permafrost microbial communities from Stordalen Mire near Abisko, Sweden - III_Bog_N1_1 | ecosystem: Environmental > Terrestrial > Soil > Wetlands > Peat | place: Sweden: Abisko... | reverse complement strand
CGATCTCATTATGATTTACGGTATAGGTAGTGAATCATCAGGTTATCTTGGTAAAATAAAGGAATTAGGAATTAAGGTGCTTATAAACGCTGATTACCTTGAAACAGATCCGCTTGCCAGGGCTGAATGGATAAAATTATTCGGCGCCTTGTATTGTAAAGAAAATTTTGCTGATAGCCTCTACAACGCTGAAGTTGAACAATATAACAAACTTAAAACTTTTATCCTTCAGAATGCAGCAACAACCCCAAAAGTACTACTTGGCCTTCCTTTTAAAGACACCTGGTACATATCCCCGGGTAATTCCTTTATAAGTAAACTTATCAGCGACGCTGGCGGAGCTTACTTATGGGCCGATACAAAATCTTCAGTCTCAATGCCATATGGTATTGAAAATGTTTACCTGCAAGCATTGAAAGCCGATTACTGGATGAATATCAGTACTGTTAAATCAAGGACAGACATTGCAGCCATTGATCCAAGGCTGGAGGAACTTCCCTGTTACAAAAATGATAAGCTGTACAATAATAATAATAGAATTACCCAGGATGGAGGAAATGATTATTGGGAGAGCGGAGTCCTCTTTCCCCATCTAATTCTGAAAGATATTGCTACAATTTTACATCCGGAAATATTCAGTGATCAACAATTAATATTTTACAGGAAAATCAATTAGTGAGGGAGTCCTTGAAAACACTGGGAGCATCAGATATTTCAGCTGAACAAAATTCAGGAAGACGAATTGCATTTCTCTTTACGGGTCTTGTGCTGCTACTTATTGTTTTTATGATTCTTGATATCTTCCTCGGATCGGTTAGCATTAAACCTTCAGATGTTATAAAAGCCATATTTTCAAATGCTCATGGTGATTTTGTTACTATTATCCTGAAATTTAGGTTACCTAAAGCTGCAACAGCCCTTATAGTAGGAGTTGCTTTGTCGCTCAGTGGCCTGCAGATGCAGACTGTATTCAGAAATCCAATGGCCGGACCAGATGTCCTTGGAATAAGTTCTGGAGCAAGTTTGGGAGTTGCCTTTGTTATTCTTGGGTTTTCAGGAAGCATATCAATTGATAGTTTGACCGGGTTGGGAAACTGGATACTGGTCGCAGCCTCCTGGATAGGTGCAGGTGCTGTCATGTTTCTCATTATGGCGATATCTTCAAGGGTGAAAGACATTATGACAGTATTAATTGTAGGGATTATGCTTTCAAGCGGGATATCTGCGATCGTTACCATTATGCAGTATTTCAGTAACGAAAGTATGTTAAAAGCATATGTAATCTGGACCATGGGAAGCTTGGGCAACCTTACTGCTAATCAGCTTAATGTCCTTCTTATTTCAGTTTCAACTGGAGTACTTGTCAGTCTGTTCTCCTCAAAAATGCTGAACGCATTATTACTTGGAGAGAATTATGCAGGCAGCATAGGGCTTAACGTGAAAGCTGCAAGAAGTATAATCTTTATTTGTACCAGTATTCTTGCAGGCAGCGTGACTGCATTTTGCGGACCTATTGGATTTATAGGTATAGCGGTTCCACATATAGTAAGGGTTTTATTTCGGACATCTGATCATAAAGTATTAATTCCGGGAACCATATTAACTGGAGGAGCTGTAATGCTCGCAAGCGATATATTATCCCAGTTGCCGGGAGCGGAGATAGTTCTTCCTATTAATGCCGTTACTTCATTAATTGGTATCCCTGTTGTTTTATGGGTGATCTTTCGAAACAGGAAATATTCAGGATCTTTTTGATGATGCCAGATTCAGCTAAAATATTATCTGTCGAGTCTCTGAAAATCGGTTATGTTTCTGGAAAAAAGGAAAATTTATTGCTTCCTCCGCTGACAGCTGGCGCCAGAAGCGGCGAACTAATTGCTGTAATCGGGCGGAACGGAATAGGTAAAAGCACTCTTTTGCGAACACTGACAGGGTTGCAGAAACCGCTCGGTGGGGATATCTATTATTATGACAAAAATATTGTGCAATACCCAAGAATTGAACTCGCACAAAAGGTTGGTTATATTTCTACGGAGATAGTCAAAGTCACCAACATGAGAGTCTACGATCTTGTGGCTCTGGGAAGATTTCCCCACACGAACTGGATCGGGAGAATTGAGAAAAATGATGATGACTTAATAATGAATGCCCTGGAAAAAACGACAATGTTACAATTCAGGAATAAGTTTGTCTCAGAACTTTCTGACGGAGAACGTCAAAAGGTCATGATAGCCAGAATTTTAGCCCAGGACACGGGAATAATGATTATGGATGAGCCAACTGCATTTCTTGATGTGTCAAGTAAATATGAAATCCTGCATTTGATGCACCAATTGTCGAGAACCAATAATAAAACTATAATTTTTTCGACACATGATCTGCAGATGGCAATAAATCAGTCAGATAAGGTATGGCTTATACTTGATAATATTCTCATGGAAGGTGCACCTGAAGATCTCATGCTCGATGGCGCATTCGATAACCTGTTTGATTCTTCAAGTGTTATTTTCAATTCAAATGATGGGACTTTTTCATTTAGAAATGATACGAGGGGAACTATTTTCATTGAAGGAAATGGTAAACAGAGACATTGGACGATAAAGGCAATTAACAGGGCCGGTTTTAAAGAATCGAAAGAAAAGATTATTCCATTTATAACCCTCCCTTCAGAAAATAATAAGCACTGGCAGCTTAATATGATAGCAGGAACAATGAAGTTTAATAATCTCTATGAATTAATTTCATTTCTGAACAGCATCAGTAAATAGCTATTTGAAATATTTCCTGTAATTATCGATAAACGGACCTATTTCTTCAACTGATAATTTCTTGGCGATTATCTTTTTGTTTTTATCAAGAATATAGACTGTAGGAGTGGACTGAACATTATAATAGAAGTCAAAATGTGAAGTTCTTTGAGGATCCCATCCGTTGATCCATGTCAATTTATTATCTTCTATATACTTGGTCCATTTTACTTTATCAGAGGTTGTGCAAACAGCAAATACCTCCAGACTGAAATCTTTAGGTTTATCATAATACATCTTGAGCTTTGGTGTTGCTTCTTTGCAGTGACTACAGTCAGGTTCCCAGAAATATAGAACAGTAAACTGTTTTTCAACATCATACAGCGATACAAAAGTTCCTTTGAAAGAGTCCATTACAATATTTTGAGCCTTCTTGCCGATCAGATTCGGACGAATCAGGTCAATTTGTTTTCGCAGATCATCTTTAAACTCCTTTGTTACCCAGTCAGCTTTTCCTGACAAATAAATATCATCTGCCAGTTTTACCATAACAGCATCATGACCCATTATTTCGCTCTCCCTGAAGTGGTTAAAAAGATATACAGCTACAAATTGATATACTTTGTAATTATCTTTGCATTTTGCAATTAATTTATCAATTTCCTTGTTTATTGAATCGGGTGACTGTATTACAACAGTTGTAAAAAATGTATTAAGACGCCCATACAATACAGGCGTACGAAGTAACCTCTCATCTGTAAGATCGACATTATCGAAGAAGTGATTTTTATTATAATTATAACTAAGGATCCATTTTACAGAATCAGGCTTAGCGTAGCCAATTGGGACAGAAAACTCTGGAACATCAGTCGGAAGCAGAGCTTTTACAAGAATAGCCAGAAGGTTTCCATTATTTTGTTTTATAACGCTTTTGAGATATGATTTCATATTCTCTTCCTGGAGCTTCTGGACAGATACTAATACCTTGAGTGAATCATTATTCATCTTATTATTCTGGATCCGCTTGGAAATCAGCGATGCCCGATATTGCATAGCCATCCATTTCTTCTGATATTCCAGAAATGCTGAGTTTTCATCAGAACCTGTGAATTTCAGAGTATTGAAATAATCACTGAAGAGGCAGCTTATTGAAAAGTACTGATCGGTAGAAATAAGGAATTCAAAATACTTTTTCCCGGGGAGTACAATCATGTAAATTCCCTGAGGAAGGACTTCCCTGCCGTTGGCAATTGCGTGTCCGTTTCTGTCAAGCCTGATAGTATCCTTAATATATTGTTTATCCCCGAGGTGATAGGCCATAAAGATGGTTGAATCGTGAAGATCTTTGATTGTCAGGTCAATCTCGTAACCGTTTTTTAATTGTCCCGATGAAAGTATCGGAGTGACTGAAAGTAAAATGACAAGGAAAATATTTCTCATTTATATATATGATTGTTAATGATATCTGCAAAAATAGCCAATGCAAATAGTTTGCCAAAGTTTGCAGGGCAAATAATAAGAAAATATATTGTACATTTGGTATAATTAGCTTCGACAAAAATGACGATTTCATTATTGATTCCGGTACTGGATTATGATATAGTTACACTTGTTTACAGCATGAAAGATGCTATGGGCAAAGTACCTGAGTTTTGTGAGATCCTTATAGGCGATGATGGTTCCTCTCAGGAATATGGTGAAAAGTACCATTCTCTGGAAACAAAAAATGTAAGGGTAGTCTCTTCAGAAAAAAACATTGGCAGAGCTGCAATAAGAAATAAACTGGCTCTTGAAGCCAAGGGCGATTTTTTATTGTTTATCGATGCAGACGTTATACTTCCAGGCACCGCGGAAGCGTATATACTCAAATGGCTTCCTTACCTGAATAAATCAAGAGTTATTTGTGGAGGAATATTGTATCATGAAAGCCCTCCCGGCGATCCTGATAAAATTCTCAGATGGAAATACGGTAGGTTACGCGAGCAGAAAAACGCTGTTGAAAGAAATAAACATCCACATTCGGGATTTTCGACTTTCAATGTTCTAATTGAGAGATCTGTCTTTTCTAAAATAAGGTTTAATGAGGAGTTAAAGCAATATGGACATGAAGATACGCTGCTGGGCTACCAGCTGAAAAATGCCGGTATAGGCATCCTTCATATTGATAATGGTCTCATTCACGAGGGACTCGAGCCTAACAGGGATTTTCTCAATAAAACAAAGCTGGGGATCGAGAATCTGAGCAAACTGTATGATAAGGTAACTGATAAATCATCCTTTTCAGAAACAGTACTAATACTAAGGATTTACAATAAACTCAAGTATTTTGGATTAACCCGGATCCTGGCTGCCATTTTCATCAGATACAGGGAGAGGATGGAAATCAGGCTTGACTCAAGTGAGATTTCTCTTCTTTTATTCGGCTTCTATAAAATGTGTATGTTCTGCACATACCGGGAGATTCATACAAGAAAAAATATACTTCCTATAATCTGATTTTGCATTCATTTTGTACTTATTATTTGCGAATAACGGCATCTTGGTTTTGAGATGCTATACTTCGTAATTAGATTAATTATAGTTCATTGTTTTTCTAATCAATTGATTACAGGTCCATTTTTGTTAGATCAATATTCCCGTCAAATCTCCTGTTAGCTTTAAGGACAAAATCAAACCTGTTGATCATAGTGCATAGAAAAAAATCTGTTGGAGGAGAGAAGTCCAGGTTATCAGGATTAAAAAATCGTTGTCCCGAACTGTATTTCAAATCAGCTAATTTATCTGAATAGCTAAAATTTATATTCCTGAGATCTGCTGCAATAATCTCTGCACATAAAAGATCTTCCTGTGCGGAAGCAGTAGCTCTGTATCCCATCGCAACCAGTGATACATGATCAGGATTAATATCTTTTATATACCTGATGATGGCACCTGCATTAACAATACTTCCCGTTAAAACAGCATCTGCTTCTGTGGCATTTATAAGACCCTGGGTGCCAGCCGTAGTAGTTTGTATTACAGTTTTTCCTGAAAGATCAGCTTTGATGATTTCGGTAGGGCTATTTCCATAATCAAAGCCTTCAATTTTTCTTTCATCCCTCTCACCTACAAGAACGGAGTTTCTGTACTTAAGTTTAAGTTTAAATGCTTCTTCGACTTCAGAGGCAGCGATTATCTTAATTGCTCCTGCATCGAAGGCATAACAGGCAACCGAGAATGCACGAAAAACATCTATTATTACAGCAACCCCTTTTGCCTTACGCGCTCCTTCAACAAATTCCAGTATCTCAACTTCCATACCTCCAAAAGTTTGAAAGGTGAAAGTAGTAATTATTTTTACTTTATCTTATTTCTCCCCATCAGGTATTTCGTATATTTGGACCACTTAGTTATTTTCAGAAATAATTGACTGATATTAATGCAAATATAATGTTATGACAAATCCTGTTTCATGGATTCTTGATCTGATAAAGCGGTTGAATGATGCAATATGGCATACTCCGCTCTCAGAGATTTCAAAAGGAAAGACATTTATCTTCAAGCAATTAAGAATATTATTGCTTGCGGCAAAAGGTTTTTCAACCGATAAAGTTTCATTGAGAGCTTCTGCATTGACATTTTATTCTCTTATTTCTATTCTTCCGGTTGCAGCTATTGCCTTTGCCATAGCTAAGGGATTTAGCCTTGATCAGAATCTTCAGCAGATAATTGAAAAATTCAAGGGAGAACAGGCTGTTGTAAACTGGCTAGTGGATAATGCCAAGCTGGCAATAGAGAAAACCAAGGGCGGATACCTTGCTGGTGGCGGAGTAATTATTCTCTTCTGGTCGGTAATGTCGCTTCTTAATCATATTGAAAGCTCCTTTAATCATATATGGCAAATAAAATCTTCACGACCATGGATGAGGAAGTTCACTGATTATCTCACCATAATGCTTATTGCACCTGTTTTTATAATACTTTCAAGCAGTATAACACTCTTTATCAATAATAATCTTCCTGATTATATGGCGCAAGCGCGTATTCTCGATTTTTTTAAGCCTGTAATTAGCTTCCTGATAAAATTCGCGCCCTATCTTCTCACATGGGTAGCCCTTACTATTCTCTTTATTATAATGCCAAATGCCAAAGTAAAATTCATTCCTGCATTAATATCAGGTGTTATTGCCGGAACTCTTCTTCAGGGATTGCAATGGCTTTATATTGATCTTCAGTTCGGGATCACAAAGCTTGGATATCTATACGGAAGTTTTGCAGCTGTACCGTTATTCATCATCTGGATGCAGAGCAGCTGGATCGTTGTACTTCTAGGTGCTGAGATATCTTTTGCTAATCAGAACATATCCAGGTACGAGATGGAATCGGAAGCTTTAAATGTAAGCAATTACCAGAAACGGGCTCTTGTACTGATGATGATGCACATGATAATCAGGAATTTCGTATTAGGAGAGAAACCAATTAGTGCTGAATACATTGCGGCTAATCTTAAGATCCCTGTGCGGCTTGCACGTGAGATACTGTCGGATCTGAGCAGCGCCAATCTCGTATCAATAATTCATGAAAACGAAGAAAAAGAACGCTTATATCAACCAGCTGTCGATGTAAACAGATTGAGCGTAAGCTATGTTTTTTCAAAGCTCGACAAGAAGGGAGTGGAACAGATAATGGTAATACGAAATAAAGATTACGAGAAAATCATGTCGATGATGGAGAAATTTGATAAATTGGTAGCTAAGTCTGACTCTAATATTCTTATTAAAGATCTTTAGCTGTTTTCCGGTCAGACTTTTTAATCTCTTGTTTTTGAGGCTTATAATTTTCGACAAAACTTATAAAATCTCCAAATGATTTCCATTCATTGAATAGATAATGCGGAAGCTTCAGAATAATATTTTTGGTGCATTTTTCCTTTTCCCAATATCCGGCAAGATTTTTCGACGGAAATACACGGTCAATATCACTTGTTACTGCATAATCCCATCTGAAACCAGGTTCTGTTTGCTCCATTATACGGTTATAAAGCCACCTGAGTTCATTATGCAATGATTTTAGTGTACGGTGAGGAACCCTGCCAATGTTCGAAACATAGGATTTTTTATCCCCAAACATCCTTAAATAAAACTTATCGATGTTTTCCTCGGTAATATTATTCAGTGTTCCCTCGAAAACATTCAGAGGAATTCCGAATGTATCGTCGGCAGGGACAGGGGTTCCGTTTACAGCAATCGTAACATCAGGTTTTATACCAGTCTTAGGTGAAAGATGCTCGGCTGCCCAAACTCCAAGTGACCATCCAATAAGGGTAATCTTTTTATACGTTTTCATCTCCGGAAGCACAAGCGCCTCATCGGCTGAATAGTTGTAGAAGAGGATAAAATCAAATTCATCATTACAGAAAGGAGTGAAGACGTGTTCATCTGTCCCCCAACCTCCATATAACACAACAAGATGATCGTTTTTCTCCCGTCTTCTTATATAGGTTTTCATTATTTTCTCTACAACTAGTGAGTGACTATTTCAGTTATTCCCCTTAACTGAAAGTATGCAAAGGTAGTCTATTTTTTGATAAAAAGTTAACATATCCTTCCACAGGAATCCTTAGAAATACTCTTCACCGTTTGCCGAGAACAGATTAACAGTCAAATCCGTCATTAAATGATGCTTATTAGCAATTTCTCTGAAGGGAATAAATGAAAGGCGGAAACAAATTGAGATATAAATCCAGAGTTGTTAATATTATGAAAAAGTTATAAAAGAGAGGGGAGCGTTATTGAAGTAATATAAAAAAATAAGAGGAGAAAGGGAGGTTGTGAGAATCAGGAGCGGGCTTTATTAATGAGATAATTCCCGTGTCTACTGTCTGATAAAAGGATGGAACCATGGTTAGCTGGCGCTATTCCTGCGGTTCCTGATGTGAAAGTCAATGTCTGCAATACAATCCTGTTGATTTCCACTCCCAACCCTTGCTCATCTCCTCTTAATACCAATAGCATGAGCTTGGTACAAAAGTAGATAAAAAAAACATTAAATCAAATTAATATATAAAAATTATGACGAACACTTGCATATTATTGACAAAATATTACCTATTTTTATAGTACCTGATCAGAATTGACTTATTTCTTCATGGTTGCCGAACTTGAGAAAATATTATATGATGACGGAGGTGGGTTCCGGGCAGCCTATATAAGCGAAACTGGCGGTGTTTGGCACTTTCATCCCGAGTATGAGCTTGTACTGAATATTAAAAGCAACGGAACGCGTATCGTAGGAGATAGCGTCGAATTGTTTGACCGGTATGACATGGTTCTCATAGCAGGAAATATTCCTCACTGCTGGAACTACTATAAGCAATATAATACCCTTCCTGAAAATCATGGCATCGTATTAAACTTTAAATTAGATTCATTAGGCGATTCCTTATTGTCACAGCATGAGTTTCATTCTATCAGAGAACTTCTGGCCCAGTCTGAAAGAGGGATCGCTTTTTCAGTAGAGGATTCAAAAAAAGTTGAGAAACACCTCCTGCAAATGATTAATAATAAAGGTATTGACAAAATGATTGATTTTTTCAATATCCTTAAAATATTGTGTTCGTCAGGAAAACGGGCTTACCTCTGCTCTGAGAATTATAAACTGGCCTACGATGAAAGGGGCAATAAGCGTATGTCAGATGTGTATACGTACATCCGGGAGAATTATTTCAAAGAAATTACGCTGGCGAAAATTGCAAAGGTTGCTAAAATGAGTCCATTTGCATTCAGCCGGTATTTTAAGAAAAATAGTGGTGCAGGATTTATTGAATACTTGAATAAGGTGAGGACAAACAAAGCCTGCTACCTCTTGAGAGAAACCGAATACCCTGTTCATGATATTGCTATGGAATGCGGTTTTGCCAGCATCTCAAATTTTAATAAACAATTCCGAAAGGCAGAAAGTATCTCCCCGAGAGATTTCAGAGCACAATTCAAATAGTGTTCCGTGGTTCAACTATTATCAAATCTGTTAACTTTGAAAATAAAAATAATATGGCAATGACATTGCTTGAAAAGATACTTGCGGTACATTCAAAATTTGATGTTGTACGACCAGGAGAAATCGTGGATGTTGAAATAGATTTACGTGCAGCCCGTGATTTTGGTGGCGCAAACGTTGTCAAGAATCTTAAAGATTTCGGATTATCAGTAAATGATCCTTCAAAAACCTTTTTTACTTTCGATTGTAATCCCACAGGATCAGATCAGAAATACGCTGTTAATCAACATATCTGTCGTATTTTTGCCCGCGAAAACGATATAAAAGTATTTGATATTGATGCAGGTATCGGGACTCATATTCTTATTGAGGAAGGATATGTCTATCCGGGGTCAACAGCTTTATCTACTGATTCCCATGCTAACATCCTGGGAGCTATAGGCGCATTCGGACAGGGTATGGGCGATATGGATATAGCAGCAGCCTGGCACAATGGAAAGGTATGGTTTAAAGTTCCGTCTTCGGTAAAAGTTATTCTTAACGGGAAGATTCCAAATGATGTGGGTCCCAAGGATATAGTATTAAATCTTCTCAGAATTTTCGGTGCAAATTCTCTCCTTGGCTATTCTATTGAGATGTATGGCAATTGTGTCGATGAACTTGATCTCGATGCCAGGATTACCATTTCATCAATGGCGACTGAAATGGGAGCTATAATAATTCTTTTCCCGCCCAGTAAAAAAATAATTGAATATTGCTCAATAAGGTCAAAATCAACATTTAACCCGCTATTTGCGGATAGCGATGCCCACTATCAAAAGCTGTTTGAACTGGATGTAACCGGTTTCAAACCTATGGTATCACGTCCGGGAGAACCACATGATACTATTAATGTAAACGAGGTAGCAGGTAAGAAAATCGATTCAGCCTTCATCGGTAGCTGCACGAATGGCAGAATGAGTGATATGAACAAAGTAGCTGCTATTCTGAAGAACAGGAAGATTGCCCCGGGAGTTGTTCTTAAAATTGTTCCTGCAACAGATGAAATATGGAAACAGTGTCTTAATGAAGGGCTGATGGATATTTTCAAAAACGCAGGAGCTCTGGTTTCAAATGCGGGCTGTGCAGGATGTGCCGCCGGCCAGGTAGGACAGAATGGTCCCGGAGAAATTACCATAAGCACAGGTAATAGAAATTTCCCGGGGAAACAGGGAAAAGGAAGTGTATACCTGGCATCGCCAGAGATTGTAGCAGCATCAGCGATTGCCGGTTTTATTACCACGCCTGACAGGATTCCTGACAAACCGGCTCTGTTTGAAATGCCGGATAAATCTTCCGCAATTCCACATAATAATCCTATACTTCTGCCAGGTTCAGAAAAGGATTCTGTATTAGAAGGAAGGATCTGGATTATTCAGAAAGACAATATTGATACTGATATGATTTTTCACAACAGGTATCTGGCGATTACCAATCCTAAAGAAATGGGCCAGTATACCTTTGATAATCTAAGTGGATTTGAGGATTTCTCCAAAAAAGCAAAATCCGGAGACATTATTATTACCGGAAAAAACTTTGGGAGCGGGAGTTCCAGGCAACAAGCCGTTGACTGTTTCACATCACTTGGAATTCAGGCTATCATTGCAGAATCTTTCGGGGCAATTTATGAAAGAAATGCAATTAACGCTGCATTCCCTATTCTAACCTGTAAAGACATTTCTGAACTCCGACTAAACGAAGGAGATAAGATAAAAGTTAACGTTAAAACTGGCGAGATTGTAAACCTATCAAATAAAATGGATCTAAAAGCTGAGCCGTTCTCAGATGTGCAGTATGAAGTTTATCAAAAAGGAGGCTTGCTTGGTAAATAATTGCTTTAAAGTAAGGTGATTCTTCCTTCTTGCTTTGCGCCTTAAACCCCTGCGCCAATTTTGCTGTTTATCATTATCATAAATATTATCTTAAATATGACACCAAAGACATTTGCAGAAAAAATATTCAAAGCTCCGGCCGGAGCAATAGTTTTTGCACATCCCGACCTGATTCTTACACACGATAACACTTCAAGCATTTATAAAACATTTCAGAAAATGGGTGGAAGTGACGTGGCGGATCCTGATCAGATGCTTGTTGTACTTGATCATAATGCTCCTCCTGCTGATGCTAAGCTAGCTACACAATATCAGGAAATAAGGGATATTGTGGCAAAGCAGGGAATAAAAAAATTCTATGATGCAGGAAAGGGGATTTGTCATCAGATAATGTCATACCATGCACGACCGGCTATGCTGATAGTTGGAAGTGACAGCCATACCTCAACGGCAGGCGCTTTCAATTCGATGGCTGCTGGAATCGACCGGACAGAATCAGCCGGAATCTGGAAAAGAGGAGAAACATGGTTCCGTGTGCCCGAATCAATAAAAGTTTCTTTAAATGGAAGGTTAAGGGATAATGTTTCGGCTAAGGATCTTGCCCTCTGGATTATCGGTATGATAGGTTCAGACGGTGCAAACTATATGTCGATCGAATATCATGGGGATGGTGTAAAAACTCTAGATATATCTGATCGCATGACAATTTCAAACCTGGCTTCTGAAATGGGGGCAAAAAACGCTGTATTCCCGGCTGATGAAGTTCTTGAGAATTTCTTTGGTGAAAAGATCAGGGGTGTATGGGCAGACGATGGTGCTATATACTTCAGGAAGATTTCAATTGATCTTGAAGATGTTTTTCCAGTTGTTGCTGCTCCGCATAATGTTGATAATACAAAGTCTGTCGCAGAAGTTTCAGGAACGGTTGTTCATGAAGGACTTATAGGAACATGTACTAATGGCAGGATAGAAGACATGAGAATTGCTGCCTCAATCCTTAAAGGAAAAATCATTAAAGATGGATTTCAGCTGAATATTATACCTGCATCAAGGAAGATCTTTCTGCAGGCAATTGAAGAGGGACTCATTTCTTCATTTATTGAATCAGGAGCAAATGTTCTTACTCCATCATGCGGACCTTGTCTGGGTACCGGACAGGGAATTCCTGCTAACGGACATACAGTTATATCTACAGCCAACCGTAATTTCTCCGGTAGAATGGGTAATAAAGAGGCAAGAATCTACCTGGCATCTCCTGCTACGGTAGCTCATTCAGCTTTAACCGGTGTTATAACCCATCCGGGGAAAATCACAGGTGATGAAAGATTTCCTTATAAAATCTCACAGAGTAAGACATTTGAAATCAAAGCCGGTGAAAACAGGAGGGTTGGATCTGTCTGGAACTATTCAGATGTCGACAATCTTAATACTGATCAGATGTTTGCAGGAAAGCATACCTATAATGTTTTAAGTACCGACCCAACAGCAATTCTTCCACTGCTCTTTGAAGATTTTGACCCCGGCTTTCATAATAATGTAAAGGCCGGTGATATTATTGTTGCGGGGGATAATTTTGGATGCGGGAGTTCAAGGGAGCATCCTTCGGTTGGACTCTCATATGCCGGAATCAAAGCAATCATTGTGAAGTCGGTGAACAGAATATTTTACCGATCGTCAATTAATCAGGGATTGTTGCTGATAGTTAATAAGGAAGCTGTTAAAGCCTATCAGCCTGGTGATATTGTAGATGTAGATTTTAATAAAGGTAAGATACATATTGGATCAAAGATCTTTCAATTTGAACCTCTTCCTGAAAAACTGAAACTGATTATTGACAATAAAGGCCTGGTTAACTATATGAAATCAATATAATTATGATGATTATTTAAAATCGGGATATCTCATTTTCAAAATCAGGTTGTAAGAATTGAAAAATAATGTATTTTTGCACCCGGAAAATGGTTCCGTAGCTCAGTTGGATAGAGCAACAGCCTTCTAAGCTGTGGGTCGAGCGTTCGAGTCGCTCCGGAATCACAGAAATAAGGAGTCAGAACAGATCTGACTCCTTTTATTTTTTTCTTGTTTGGAACGGTCAGGATCAGTTTTAATATTTACCTGTTGTCATTTTAATATAATTTCTCTCCCAAAAATTTGGACATACACTATAATATCATCGCTGGCATAAGGAATGTCATCTTCACATGTATAATGGGAAAATACTTAATCTTAAAATGATACCTTTAGTAACAATTATGCACCAAGAAACAATTTTTGCCATCAGAAAAGGTTTAATATATAAGTTATAACACCCCCTTTAATCTGACTTGGTTCTGAATAAAAATATACTATTTTTGAATCATATGAACGATTTATAGCCTGATCATGAAAAAGACAATAGAAAAGTATCTGATAATAATTTTTGTGTCTTCCTTGTATATATTAAATGGTTGTAAAAAAGATGATCAAATTTCATTACCAGTTGTGGCTACACTGCCGGTAACAGACATTACGGGGACTACAGCGACAAGCGGAGGAGTAATCAGCAGTACTCAATTAATGATTGCCAGAGGTGTTTGCTGGTCGACTAACAAGATGCCTACTATCAGTGATAATAAAACGGTTGATGGATCTGATTCAGGAAATTATTTGAGTTCTCTTAGTGGTCTGAATGCTGCTACCACCTACTATCTGAGAGCCTATGCTACGAGCAGTGAAGGAACCGGATATGGGGAACAATTTTCATTTACCACACTGGGTCAGATACCAATATGCCTGACCCTGCCTGCAACTAATTTATCAATGACTTCAGCAACCTTTAACTGTGGTATAAATTCAAAATATTTATCCACTGCTGTCAGTTTTGAATATGGTCTTAGTACAAGCTATGGCAGCACAGTATCTGTATCGCCAAATCCTGATTCAGAAAAAGATACACTCCTATATGTAAGTGCAGATCTTAGTAGTTTGACTCCTGATGTACTTTATCATTTCAGAGCGAAAGCAGTTAATACACTTGGGACTACTTATGGTGATGATATGACTTTTAAAATTTTGAGCGGTACAGTTACAGATGGGGAGGGTAACCTGTACAATACTGTTCAGATCGGAACACAATTATGGATGAAGGAGAACTTAAGAACAGTCAAATATAATGATGGAACGGCAATGCAATATTTTAAATGGTCCGTAACGTCATATCCTTCAACCGTTTGGGCAGGAGATTTCTCTAATTATAATGAGGATATCAATAATTCTAATATATATGGCAGATTGTACACATGGTATGTTGCATCCCAAAATGTTTGTCCAAAGGGTTGGCATATCCCAAGTGATAATGACTGGAATACATTGGTTGCTTTTGTCGGAGGAGATCCTGGGCAACTTAAGGAGACAGGTTTGGCACATTGGATAGCTACCGATAGCAACGTCTCCAATGCAAGCGGCTTCACAGCCCTCCCTGGTGGAAAGAACACCTGGGACGCTGTCACTTGCAAGTTCTCGTATGCACTTATAGGGCAGGAGGGTTACTGGTGGAGTTCATCGTCAAACCTCTTCTATGCCGGAGGATTTTCATTATCATTTAATGGCCCACAGGTTAAAATGATGTATAGTTCTAAGTTCCTGGGAATGTCTATTCGCTGTTTAAAGGATTAACAGTCCATAAATACACTACTTAATTAGCTCATCAATTTTTTTCTTCTCCTCACATGTCAAAGGTTCAATGCTGTTAAGATTGTTCCAGTTTGGTTTTAACCGTCTGACTCCGTGCCAATGATAGACATCTACAAAATGACCTCCGTAAACAAGCTTATTCATTTCATAGTACTTGTACACATGTGCCATATTCCCGGTTTCAGAGTCAATACCTATTGCTGTCACACGGATAATAGATGATGCCTGGTTTGCCATCAGTGTTTTAAATTGTTTCAAAGCCTCTGCATTATCTTGCCCGTCTAACCGGATATCAAGGTACCATGTAAGTTCAATAATGGGCTTACTGAACCCGACAGTAAGCAATGTACGCTTTACATTATTTGTTACCTGAATAAATTCAACGGTCGCATTACAGTCAATTATGTGTTTGCCCCTGTTCCCTAAACGAATAGACATCACCACAGATTGGTTTCTGTTGCGGATATAGAAATTGTTGGTAAGCAAGATGTCATTTGGCCTCTGTAATAATTTATAGGCAAGAAAACCGCCAAAAACAGGCGTAAATAACAGAGACCCGCACGATTCAATAAAAACAAGAATGTGACCAATTCCGGCTTTTGGAACTATGTCACCGTATCCGATAGTGGTAAATGTTACACAGCTAAAATAAAGACTCGTGAAAAAATTTGTAATTCTACCATTCGTTTCAGGATTGAACTCCAAAGCCTCAAAAATCCAGTACAGAAATCCAAATGTGAGAGTTACCCCGATATAAATAAAAATACCTTTTAAAATAACTTTGCCAATCCTGTGAAGACGGAGAGCTTTCGTAATTTTCTGAATTCGTCCCTGATTGAATTTCATTAAGTGAAAGTTTGTTTAGCGAATTTAGCATTTATTTTATTCCTGTTTAAGTTTGTTGGCAAATCATTCCAACCTTAGCATCATCAATTGGATACTATTCTTTATTATTAATAACTTTGCGGGCGAATTTTAAAGTTCTGATCTTATGAATGAGCGGATTTGGACACGGGATTTCATCTTCCTGATTTTGTCCAACTTTTTGATGTATATAACTTATTACGCTATCCTGTCTGCTTTGCCAATCTATTTAGTCAGCGATCTTCATGCCTCAAAATTACAGGTAGGAGTGGTGGTTGGAACATATACAATTGCTTCAGTACTTGTCCGTCCATTCTCTGGATTTGCACTCGACAGGTATGGACGCCGTGCTATATTCCTGGCTGCGCTGATTATTTATACTTTCCTGTTAGCGGGCTATCTGGTTGCCCTTACTATCACTGCAATTGTCATATTAAGGTTTACTCAGGGATTGACCTGGGGCATTACTACTGTATCAGGATCAACCATTGCTACCGATAATATTCCGGCATCTAAGAGAGGTGAGGGTATAGGCTACTTTGCCCTGTCTACAACCCTGGGAATGTCAGTTGGTCCGGTAATTGGATTATTTATATGTCACAGTTGGGGATATACAGTAATGTTTGTTTCAGGCTGCTTCATTAGTATCGCCAGTCTGGTCTGTGCTTCAGCTGTACACATACGAAAACGCTATATTGTAGGAAAACATATTCAGCTTAACTGGAGCAGTTTATTCGATAAAAATTCGATCAGGCCCTCAGTTAATGTCTTTATAACGATGATTGCTTATGGTGGATTAATATCCTTCATTGCACTTTATGGCCGGGAAATAGGTATTCAGAATTCCTCTCTCTACTTTCTGATCTTTTCAATCGGGATAGCTGCAGCAAGGCTTACTGCGGGTAAGGTATTTGACAGAAATGGACCAGGAAGGATAATCACACTTTGCCTTTTATTGCTGATAATTGGTTTCCCGTTACTCGCTATGGCAAAGAACTCTTTGTTATTCTATCTTTCAGCAATAATTATTGGCTTTGGTAATGGAGTAATTTTTCCCACATTCCAGTCAATGGTTAATAACCTGGCAGATACACAACATCGTGGAGCTGCAAATTCCACTCTTTATACAGCTGTTGATCTTGGAATGGGCCTTGGCATGATTATAGCTGGCTTGATTGCCCAGCATATCTCCATTTCAGCGATCTTCTGGATAAATACACTGGTGTGTTCTGCAGGATTAATTTTTTTCCGTCGTTTTGTGATCCAATATTACGAGAGTCGTATAACTATTCTGTAGGGATGCTTAATTCTCCATGATTGAAATGGGCTCAGTTCAAAGTAATCTGAAATACAATACTGACCATTTAGGCAGGTTAATATTTATACAATTATCCGCCTGAGTGTAAGGTTCATAAAATGCATTTCCTGCTCCATCCCAACCTCCGTATTCACTGTCCTGACTGCAGAATATTTGCTGCCACTGCCCCGACTGGTTTGTATGAAAAGCGTAGGAATAATCTGTAAAATTATTATCGCCTGCATTAATCACTACCAAAATTACATCACCTGTTTCATTCCATCGCTTAAAACCAACAATATTATTCACCCGGTCCTCATGCGTTATTTCAATTTCACCGTTACGTAATGCAGTATGAGAACTCCGGAGATTATTTGTCATTGTGACCATTTTCCTCATAGCCATCCCATTTTCATCACCGGCAATCGACCAGTCAAATCTATGATCCCCGTTAGAATCCTCCCCGTCATCCCAATATCCCCACATATGGCATTCACTTCCCATGAACATCATTGGAGTCCCCATGGCGGCAATATTCAGTGACCAGGCCATTCGTGCCTTTGATCGCGCAAACCAGTTGCCGCGACCTCCAAAAAACTCAGTATAATACCTGTGACCATTATTCCCACTGTTCATGTCACCGCATTCATCGTGAGAACCAAGTACATATTTGATAAGGTTCCATGAAAAGGAGTATACATTTCCTGAACCAAAATTTAAACCTATACTATTTTTAATATTATCTACCGGATTCACTCCATTCATGGCCTTGAGAAAAGCATCATAAGGCGGTCTGTACCAGGTAGCATGAAATCCTGCAGAATCTATGATGGAATCATTTGGAGGAACATGTTCTGCAATCAAATATTTGCCTGGATATAATTGTTTGGAAAACCATGTCAGGTATTGCATAAATTCCCATCCGTCATTGCCAAGTCCTCTGTTATATTCAATATAACGAGTAGCGTCAAATCTTATTCCATCACCCTTATATTCATTGAAATACATATCAATATTCGATAGAAAGAAATTCTTAATACCCATTTGCCAGAACGCTGGACTCAGTCCCCATGGGGTTTCATAAGAAGACAGATAACTATTAATAATCCCATCATCAAAATGCCAGAAAGAGCTGTCTATGTTGCTTATATGATTATATACTACATCGAATATCACAGCCAATCCACGTTTATGACACTCATTTACAAAATATCTTAAATCGGCGGGTCTTCCGTATGCTGATGCCAGCGCGTAATAAAATGAAGGATTGTATCCCCATGACCTGTCACCCCTGAATTCCTGAACAGGTAAAATTTCAATCGTATTGAACCCCAGCGATTTTATGTAATCAAGTTTGAATATATTATCCTGAAACGTAGCAATCTTATTTTGTCTGTTCAGCCCATCGTTCCTCCCGCAGAATGATCCTATATGACACTGGTAGATTATCAGATCATCAAATACTGGTGCGGTATAAGGATACCATCGATATTCCGAATTTACAATAGTGCCATGATTGATCGCATTTTCAGTTTCGGAGTCAACGGTATCCCTTGTCGCGGGATCAATACGATATCGTGAGTCCCCATCCGCTCTGTGGATAATATATTTATAAACGTCATTCTCTTTGATGTTATTAATAATGCCTTCCCAATAGCCGTTTCCAGTATTTGTAAGTGGTGACTGATTTGCCTGCCAGTTGTTAAAATTACCAACGACGTCCACAGCTGTGGCTAATGGAGCCCATACACTAAATGAAACCATTTTGGTTCCAACGATTTTTGATCCTGGTAGTTTCATAATTGTAATTCAGTTTTATTTATTAATGCTATATAAACTACAATTAAGAACTAAGAATGTTTCATTATCAGGATGTTCCAGTGGAGATTTTACTGACTATTTATTATTGCAGATAGTTGAAAATGAAACATTAGGACTATTTTCTTTATTTACCTGAATGCCATCAGGAGGAAAAGGTAAGGTCCAAACGCATACTTTGTTCAGCGATGGCATAAAATTGATGTTTAAAATATTCAAAGCCGTATTTTGAATAAGATTAAGGCTAATGAGTTTATTGCTTCCACAATCCAGAAGATTCATAGCAGTATTCTTTGTCAGATCAAGATTGGAAAAATTATTGCTGCCACAGTAAAGTATCTTAAGTCCGTTATTCTTTGATAGATCAATGTTTGTCAATTGATTATCAGAGCACCCCAGATAATATAAAGATGGATTCTTCGAAATGTCCAGACTGGCAAAATTATTATGACTGCAGTCGAGTAGTTCCAGTATTGTATTCTTTGATACATCGAGCCCGGTTAAGTCATTATAAGCACAAGCAAGAAAGATTAAGGCAATGTTATTTGAAACGTCAATATTAGTTAAGTGATTATAGTTGCATCCCAGTTGATAAAGCAAAGTGTTTTTTGAAACATCCAGGCTCTTCAGATTAGCTCCGCTACATTCCAGTCTCTTAAGTCCAATATTCCTGGAAATATCAAGCCCATTTAATCCTGGCACACCTACCAATAGTACTTCAAGTTCTAAATTTTGCGTTAAATCAATTGAAGTAAATTCGTTAGACATACATTGCAGTTCAGTCAATTGTGCATTATTTGAAACATCAAGTTCAGGTAAATGATTCGTTGTACAAATTAGAGATTTTAATTTTTTACAATTTGTGACATCTAGGCTTACCAGCTGGTTGGCATAACAATTCAATGTCTCGAGTTGGGTATTTCCTGAAAGATCGAGATGCATAATTTGGTTCTGACTGCAATCAAGGCTCTTTAAATTTACCAGAAATTCTATCCCATGCATCCCGGAGACTCTGCTGTTGCTGATATTAAGAAAAGTTACTGCAGCTGCTTCATCATTACTTATAGAGCCATTATGATCAGTATCATAACCTTGTTTGATAATGGCATTCAAAAGATTAACATCGGGGAAATCCACTGACTTCGGTTCCTTTTTGCATTCACATAAAAATAGAATAGCTATTAATAATAAGGATAATTTCATTATCGGCTTCATGATAATTAAAGATTAATTTACCTTAATAGTGTCGCAATCTGCAATTTACAAAAATATATTCTGAATCTAAAATTATTCCGTCACTTTTAAAAATGCTCCAACGATTTTTAAAAGGTCCAAATATAACATTGTCACACTCAGTTTTATTGACTACTCTCAGGGTGATGACCAGAACTGAAGCTAGTACAACAGATAGTTTTTTTGACAAGGAGTTAAGGAAGACACTTTGAAATAATTCATTTAATCTGGAATAAATAACTGTGATTTTCGTTTTATCTTAAAAGCTTTAAAGAGGCAAATGAAAATTATAAAACTTGTTTTGCTACCGTTCTTCATTATTACCACTTTTTACTCATGCAAAAAGGTCCGGGAAGATAATACGATTCAACTTTCAGAAGGAGCCACTACGGGAAAGCTTCAGATCTTCCCTTCAAACAATCCATGGAATACCGATATATCGAATGAACAGGTTGATCCTAATTCTGATAAACTTATTTCCGGTATTGGTAATAGTACACATTTGCATCCTGATTTTGGTACAATCTGGGAAGGTTCACCAATCGGAATTCCATTCAATATAGCAGGAGGGGATCAAGCTCTTGTTAATGTGACTTTCCGATATGCCTCAGAGAGCGATCCGGGGCCATATCCTATTCCGTCTGGCGCTCTCATTGAAGCAGGGTCCGACAGACATGTACTGATTCTTGATACGCTTCATCGAAAATTATACGAATTATTTGATGGTGTTAAAAACAAGGATAATTCCTGGACTGCAGGTTCAGGAGCTCTGTTTGATCTAAATTCCAATCAGTTACGTCCCGATTACTGGACATCTGCCGATGCCGCCGGATTACCGGTTTTTGCTGGTCTCGTGCGATATGAGGAGGTTGTGGTAAAAGGAGTAATTAACCATGCACTGCGATTTACGGTTGCTAATACCCGTAATTCATTTATTCATCCAGCTACACATGCTGCGAGTGATAAGACTGATAGTAACCTTCCTCCGATGGGAATGCGGGTCCGTTTAAAAGCAAACTTTGATACAGGTTCATTTTCACCCCACATCCAGGTTATTTTAACTGCACTGAAAAAATATGGCATGTTCGTTTCCGATAACGGCTCAAACTGGTATATCTCAGGCGCTCCGGATTCGAGGTGGGACGATAATGAGCTTGGTGAGCTAAAGACAATTTCAGGCAGTAATTTCGAAGTGGTTAAAATGAGTACTGTAATTCAGATGCAAAAGTAGTAACCCTTGCAATTAGTGCCAGGAATAAGGAGTATCCTTTAAAGGATCGATCTTCATTTTGTCGGTGAAAATATGGACTGAATGCCACCAGTCATCGTATGCTTTAGCAGCTTCCAGTTGTGACCTTGAATCAAATACCCACCTGGAAAGATTACCTCTTAATGCTAATATAGGATTTTGTGAAGGGAATCTGCCAACCAGACGATCACTGTTAATTTCAACGGCCCTGATAGATTCAATTGTCCAAAGTACAATCATACCAAGTTTACAGCTAGTCTGCATGTAAGATGATATTCCATTCCTTGGAAATCTTGAAATTGAATTTGTATCATTTATATACTTAAGCAGTGCAGGAATATCTGAGGGTTGAAATTCGGGCAAGTTATATGCGTCATACTGATCGGTCCTTAACAGAGTAATATAACTTTCTACTTCGGAATTACTGTTCTGTTTCTCACAGCTGACATGAAAGATAAACAGTGACAAAATCAACAACAGGGATTTAGTTTTCATGGGAGGCATATTAATTGAACTTTACATCATGCTCTTCAGCTTTTCTATTAAAAATATCAAGTTTGTTCTGTTCTTTCATTTTTGAATGAATCAAACTAATTAAATCTTCCGTATCTTTAACATAATCAGACTTCTGAAGAACATACATCTTATGAGAATAAAATGCATAATCCAGAGCCGTTTCATAATCTTCCTTCAAAAGATATATCTTTGCCTTGCCAAAAAACCCTTCCGGATTATCAGGATATAGATTTATTAAACGATCATAATTCATTAAAGCGCCCGAATAATCTTTAAGATAGGTATATGCTACTGCCTGGTTCTGTAGAGCATAACTGCCTTCAGGATAAATCTCCAGTGATTTGTCATAATATCTGACAGCTTTCTTGTATTCCCCTGTTTTTCTATATGTAAGTGCCAAATCATCATAAGCATAAATGTACTTGGAGTCAGCTTTTATAGCCTGTTTATAGAATTTTTCTGCATTTTTAAAATCATCCTTTTTAAAGGCTTCGTACCCCTTTTGATACAGATCGTTCGCATCTTTAGAATAAGAGGATTTATAAAACTGTGCTTCTTTATCTGCTAATAAGAATTTTCTTATTTTAGGGCAGTAATATCCTAATTTATTTATGACATCATCCATAGTCTTCTTTATGGTGTCATTGTCCGAAAATTCATCTTCCTCATCCGCATCATCAGAATTAAAATAGATTTCAAATGCTTCAGGGATACACCGATCCAATTTTGCCTGAAGAGAATCCATGTTTTCAATTGTATCTATACAGTTGCAAATATGCGTAGATATCTTCTCAATTAAATCCTGTCCGGAAATGCAACTAAGCGTTAAGATTCCACAGAGAGTCAGCAGTATTTTTTTCATTAAATATTAAATTGTTAGTCAAATCATGAATGTGTCAGAGTCTTTTAATAACAGCTGTTTCTGCAATCCTGTCATGTACAGCCTGACAATTTTCGTACCACAGTGCCTGCACGAAGCCAAATCCACCCTCTAAAGCAGATGCGCCATATCCAAGGGAACGCTCAAGGGATTGCCAGATTGAAAGTTTTTTGCTTTTAAGAGAAATGATGCGAATCCTTAATATACGCTTGCCTATTGTTTGCCCTTTCCACAAATAGGGAAGAGTCCCAAAGTATACAAGCATAACAATTATTCCACTGAAATTATGAAAAGGCTCGAAGTGCACATCCACGCTGAGAGCGCCTGCATGATAATGTGAATAACCTGTTATTAATCCAACAAGAATTATAATTGCAGTTATTACAATTATATCAATAATAAAGGCACCTGCCCTGGATTTGAAACCGGCCAGAGGAGTTCCTTCAAGTGAGCGAAGATACTCGAGATGCGGAACATGTAGCTTTTCGTGTTTTTTAATTATTTTCATAAAGAAGGAAAAAAAAAATCGTGGAAACCTATTCGTAATATTTATATCTTAAAACAAAGCTCAACATATTGCTGTATAAGGATAATTCTTTAGACTCAAGGATAATCAGGTTATTATTATTATCAAAAGTCCTGATTATTGAGCGAAAGTGTGATTTGTCACTATAAAGATAGATATCAGATCCTGTTTGGAGTGGTCCGGTATAGGAGTGAACTGTGTAAGATAAGCATTGACTGTCAGCTGAATAGAATAGTTCCTTTATTAAAATACCTGACTTGTTATATTGGTATTCAGTGTAGCTTTCAAGCACATTATGAGTAAACTTTCTGACCTTAACAAGGAAGCCTGCACTATATTCAAATTCAGAATACTCCATAATTCCGGCAATTGGATATTCAATAGTTTCTTTAATTTTTTTCCCCGCAGCTGAATATAAATAGGTTGTGTTTTGCAGATTAATGAAACCGGTTGGGGAGTTTAAATCTGAATTATAATCCATTATTTTAATTAACTGATCTGAAGAATTATATTCGTATAAATCATACTTGAGAGTTACTCCAATTTTACCATTCTCATATGCAGGAGTCGACACCTTACTGATAAGTCCTTTTTCGTTATACTCATATTCATTAACAATACCGATGGGATCAGGAGAATTAATGTCGGAGAAAAGTAAAACCTGTTTGAGCTTTATACTTGACTGTAAAGAAGAAATTTCGGAATGATCTTTCTGACAGCTTAATAATATTGAAGCAACAGAGCATATAAGTATTGATACTGACAACTTTGTTTTCATAGCTTATATTTCAATTCAGGCAAAACTGCGATTTAATGAATGCTTCATTAAGTTCCGAAATCAGGGATGAACAAATCTCAACATTCTTGCTGTCGCCATATATTCAAAGATAATCTAAAAAAATGTAAGTGATATGTCTTCAAGGCAATATCAAACCTGAATCGACTACAGCTTCTAATCTTCTGAAAATAGATAATTAATCTAAAAAATGCTCTTAGGTTATCGCAAGGATGAGTATGGCTTTCAGCTAATGATTCAATAAAACTAAAAGTGTTATTTAAAGTAATTATTTGTCAATATGGAGGTAAACTCGCCAGTAAATTTTCGCTTTTTTATTAAAGTGATCTTCAATTTCTGCCCAATGTGCACGCATAAAGGCATATGGTTTTAGCCAGTCCTGATTTTTAAATTCCTCTTCAGTTGGCGCAATGCCGGAAGGCAATTTATAATCGGATGAATAGTATTGATAAGCTAGGAGAAATGAATTATTAATAAAGATCTCATAGCTGCCTATTTTTTTATGCCAGTGATTTTTGTAATATCTTTTATCATTGGAAGTTAAAAGGAGAACTGATAGTGCAACTATTGACAGATATGTGGGTATAACAACAAGAGTCCACCATCCAAGAAAGAAAAAAACCGCGATAAAAACTCCTGACATTATAATAAGGTTAAATTTCTGAAATATTAATAATGGGAAATTCAAAAGTTTAAATACAACGGCGCCAAAACGAAGATTTATTAAAATTTGTCCGCAAAAATACAGACACGCCGGAAAAATGAATGTTATCTGTATATCAATTTTTATTAATGTCAGGATCAGAAACGATATTGTAAACAGAAAATTTGGAAATTGTATAATACTGTCAGTAAGAGATAAAAAATCAACCGGATTAACCTTTTTCGAAAGCCTGTAAAAGAGTAACCACTCCGTCTTTCCATTGATATCGATTATCTGTCCTTTCGTAGTAATCATTGCCAAATCATTAATCTGATAATAAATTTAAATTTTATTCACTTAATCATTATTGGCTTATGGTACGGAACAATATATCCATTAACCAAAAAGGACACAAAAATTTCATGACTTAATGACCGCAAGACAAATAAGTATGTAATTAAAACAGTTGAAAAAGAATTATTAAAGCTTCTGCACTTCTACCACTACAGCAGTCCCATAGCATAGGACCTCAGTGACACCCTGCAGTATTTCGGTTGACTCATACCTGACACCTATTACAGCATTTGCGCCAAGTGATTCAGCCTGCTTCAGCATGATCTCAAAAGACTCTGCCCTTGTTTTTTCGCATAAATCAGAGAGTATAGTTATATTCCCGCCAACCAGGGTTTGAAGGCTGGCTCCAATAGTCCCGAATACAGATCTGGAACGGACGAGTATTCCTCTTACAATACCAAGATTCCTGACAATATTGTATCCCTTAATCTCAAAGGCTGTCGTTGTTTTACCGTGATCCATTATTTTAACGTTTTAATATTGACGCAAGTTATGAAAAGAACAGCAAAATTTCAAAATGGGATGGAAGATATTTGTTCAGTTTAGAGAGGACAAAAACATTTCAGCCAATTAAGACATTTCTGACGTTTCAGATGTTTCAGATGTTTCAGACATCTCAACCTCTACAGACTGTGAAATCCGACCAGTGCAAGAAAACCGCGCCCAACCCATTGTATTGCAGGCCAGATAGGAAGAAAGTCAATCTTCGTAAGGAAGGTTGCAATGATTAACCCAAATAGAACAAATGAACCGTATTTATATAACGCATTGTGCACAACAGGATATTTCCTGAACAACGATAACAGGAGATGAGATCCGTCGAGAGGCGGCAAGGGTATAAGATTGAATATAAACAGTCCCCAGTTTATGAAAATAGCATACATGAATACTTCATTTGCTATATCTATTGCCGGAGTAGAATGAAGAAAAAGTGTAGATGAGAGGAGCGAGAAGACAACCGAAAGAACCATTGCGATGACAGCATTTGACAATGGACCTGCGAGAGCAATCTTTATTATGTCAACTTTCGGATTCCTGAGATTCTGTTCGTTGAACTGCACAGGCTTGGCCCATCCGAATCCTGCAATAATCAGAAGAAGAAAACCCAGCGGGTCGATATGTTTCAGTGGATTAAGAGAAACCCTTCCCTGCTCTTTTGATGTGGAATCACCACACATATGAGCAACAAGTGCATGACAATATTCATGCACTGTTAACCCTATAATTATTCCGGGAAGGAACTTTAAGACTCTTAAAAGATCAAAATTTCCCACCTTGTCTTTTATTTACAGGCTGATAAAAATCCTGCTGTGTAAGATGGCATTTATCTATTATCTCCAGTGCATATGCTGCCCCTGAAAAGTTCGAGTCCATATTATTTGTACCAACAGTGAATTTAATGCCAGCCTTCTTTGCTCTTGCTATAAAAACTGCTGAAGGAATTCTGAACCGGTTGTTTATCTCAATAGCAATATTATGATCTTTTGCAGCTTTTATCACCCTGTCCATCCTCTCCTGAGTCCAGAAAGAATCATACCTGTCAGCCATCTGTGCCGGAAGATAAGTTGGATTTACATACATATTAATGGGCTCGGTATTCAGAATTTTAACTATCGTGCTAACCAGATAATCCATGAATTCCTGTTCATTATCAATCCAGGTTTCCTCTTTGATCCAAATTCTGTTCCTGCGTCCCTTGGCATCGGTAAATGTCATTCCATCAGTGAATACATAATCAAATTTATTAACGGATTCCTTCGAGAAATTATTCAGCCATTCCCTTCCCTCTGCCTGCATCCCTATAAGAAACTGAGGATAGTTTTTCAGAGAATTTATCACAGAGTCGATCTGGGTGTCACTGTGAACAGGAAAACCTATACCGACATTAGTAACAACACCATATCTGATATTTTCTTTTTTGGATTTTATAACAGCATCATCAAGGGTAAATCCTCCTTTGCAATGAACATGAAGGTCTGTTAACTGAAAACCCGGTGAATTCTGTCCGTTGCAAAGTGATATTATTAGCAGCCCAAAAATAAATAAACCAATCCTTTTCATAATGTAATAGTTTAAATGTGTATAGCGATTTTAACATGAGGAACATTTCCTTCTCATAACCGGGTGTAAAGCTAACAAATTACCCGATACTAAATGCCCTTGTGCTCTTACAACTTTCTCCTTATTATCTCATTTATCAGACTTCTGTCTTCGTCATAGGTCTTCGGACTTTTGAATTATCTTTTATATTTGGCAAAAATCTCTTACGTTTACAATAAGTAACAAATTTTATTATATGAAAAGAATATTCCTTATCAATCTCTTGCTTATAATGATTTCTGCAACACGCGTTCTTGCCCAGCAGCCAGGAGATACAACTGCGTATTTGCTGACTTGCGGACCAGGGACAGAGACATATTCGATTTACGGTCATAGTGCGTTGAGGATTATGATCCCTTCAAAAAACTCTGATACTATATATAACTGGGGAGTATTTGATTTCGACACTCCGAACTTTGTCTGGAAATTTGCAAAGGGACGGCTCGATTATATGCTTGTATCTGAATCAGTAAAGAGTTTTATTGGTGCCTATATATTTGAAAAGCGATATGTATATTCCCAAAAAATAAACATCAATTCAGCAGAGATCCGAAAACTTTTGGAACTGGTTAATGAAAACCTCAGACCTGAAAACAGAAAGTACAGGTATGATTTCTTTTATGATGACTGCTCAACTCGAATAAGGGATCTATTGGAGAAAGCAGTAGGAGATAAGCTGGTGTATCCTCCGGTTGAAATTAAAAATACCACCACATTCAGGGATCTTGTAACAAAATATCAGAGTCCTTATCCATGGCTAAGGTTTGGTGTGGATCTTATAATGGGCTCTACAGCTGATAAGAAAGCTTCATTCAGGGATAAAATGTTCCTCCCGGTGGATATGAAAGATGGCCTTTCAAAAGTGGTTGTTCAGAGATCGGACAAGAGGATCCCATTACTTCAGAATCCTGTAGTGCTGGTTGATTTTGAAGCTCCAAATGTCAAACCAAATTTTATAACAGGGCCTTCGTTTATTTTCACTCTGCTTCTGACTCTTGTGCTAATAATGGCAGCTCTTACAAAAAGCAATAAAATCATAAGAATCATTGATCTTGTAATCTATTCGGTATATTCTGTCCTCGCAATTTTAATGATCTTCTTTAATTACTTTACCGATCACGCCCAGATGAAATGGAATCTCAATATCATCTGGCTAAATCCTTTTATAGTGGTATGTCTTGTAATGCTTATACTTAATAAAGCGGGAACTATCTGGTTCAGAATTGTTTTTTTCATTTCCGCAGCATTCCTTGTTCTTCAGTATCTACTTCCACAGGGTTTCAATATTGCATTTACAGTGATGGCAATAATTCTGCTGGTCAGGAGTTCAGTAAGAGGAAAGTTTACATGGAATCCGCTGACAATAAAATAGAGGTACAAGCAAATATAAATTTCATTGAAATATTTCTAGTTTAGACAGGTCTGAGATCTGTCGTAAAATGAAGTGTATTAACTACAAAGAACGTAAAGGTCCCAAAAACTATCGGGATCACAAAGGACACAAAGCGGTAACGGGTTTCAGACCTGTATCTAAAAGCTAATAAGATGATGGAATATAGTCAAACCAAACCTTTAACGAATTTTTAACAGTTCTTAACAAGAACTTAAAAATTCTTAGACTTCTTTTGTGAACCGAAATTCCAACAGAATTGGTATAATATTTATGAAACTCTAATTATTATATTTGCTACTTAAAATTTTAAGCTATGGAGCAAACCGCTGACATCAGAATTTTAAATGAAAAGATAGAGAAGGAAAGTTCCTTCGTCGACATCATCAGGATGGAGATGAATAAGGTTATTATCGGTCAGAAACACCTGACTGATAGCTTAATGATAGGCCTTCTCGCAAATGGTCATATATTGCTTGAAGGAGTCCCTGGTTTGGCAAAAACTCTTGCAATCAAATCACTGGCCTCGATAATCGATGCAAAATTCAGCAGGATTCAGTTCACTCCTGATCTGTTGCCGGCTGATCTAATCGGTACGATGATTTATAGTCAGAAGAAGGAAGAGTTTATTGTAAAAAAAGGACCCGTCTTTGCGAATTTTATACTTGCAGATGAGATAAACAGGTCACCTGCTAAAGTACAGAGTGCACTGCTTGAAGCCATGCAGGAAAGGCAAATCACTATAGGCGAGAATACATTTAAGCTCGTTGAGCCATTTCTTGTTCTGGCAACCCAGAACCCGATTGAACAGGAAGGTACGTATCCGCTTCCTGAAGCACAGATCGACAGGTTTATGATGAAGGTAATTATCGATTACCCGTCGATGGATGAAGAGAAACTTATAATTAGGGAGAATCTTGCAAAGGATTTCCCGAAAGCCAATTCTGTACTTAAGACTGAAGATATAATCAGGGCCAGGAATATCGTCAGGGAAGTATATATGGATGAAAAGATCGAAAATTATATTCTGAATATAGTCTTTGCAAGCCGTAATCCGGAAAAATATGGCCTTCAAAATTTTAAGAGTATGATCTCTTATGGAGCTTCACCGAGAGCATCGATTAATCTCTCGCTGGCAGCAAAGGCATTTGCATTTATCAAGAGAAGAGGGTATGTAATCCCCGAAGATATTCGTACCATCTGTCATGACGTTATGCGCCATAGAATAGGTCTTACTTATGAAGCTGAAGCTGAAAATGTTAACCAGGATTATATAATTTCCGAAATTCTGAATGTTGTTGAGGTCCCATAGACGTAACCATATAAGGATAGTCATTTTATCCGCAGCTATGATGTCAATATGCATTTACACACATAGTCAGAATCTTATTGGATATAAAGCTAAGGACATTCTGAAGTATATGAAAATGAATCACAGCGATATGAATTACAATAACGTGGTAAATAGTAAGTTTAGCTATCTGAAGTATTCGGACAACAATGAGGATCAGACAATTCTCTTCTTTCTGAATTCTGATTCAATCTGCAGAAGCGAGAGAATAATATTTGATTTGAAACTTAAACCTGTCAAGTCGAAAGAATTAGATTCAAAATATATTAAAAACGGAGACAACAAATGGATCGACAATCATGGAGGCAAGACTTACAATATCGAGCTCATGGATGACAATTGGTCAAGTGTTATTTCTGTTGAATCTGAAAAGTAATTAAAAGTGAAGTGGAAGCTACTGAGTTATTAAAAAAGGTTCGCAGGATTGAAATTAAGACCAGAGGTCTGAGCCGGCATATTTTTGCCGGTGAATATCATAGTGCTTTTAAAGGACGGGGGATTGCATTCAGTGAGGTAAGGGAGTATCAGTATGGCGACGACATCAGAAGTATTGACTGGAACGTTACTGCCCGGTTTAATCATCCGTATGTAAAAGTTTTCGAGGAAGAAAGGGAACTTACCGTAATGCTTCTGATAGATGTCAGCGGCTCCGGAAACTTCGGAACCAGGGTAAATTATAAGCGTGATGTGATGACTGAAGTAGCTGCAGTGCTGTCTTTTTCTGCGATTTTTAACAATGATAAGATAGGCGTTATTTTCTTCTCCGATAAAGTTGAAAAATTTATACCCCCACTTAAAGGGAGAAGGCATATTCTGAGAATTATAAGGGAATTGCTTGATTTTACATCACAGAGCCATAAAACCAATCTTGATGAACCGCTGCGCTTTCTCACGAATGCTATAAAAAAGAGATGCACAACATTTATCATCTCCGATTTTATAGTTCCGGAATTTGAGGAGGCCCTCAGGATCGCGTCAAACAAGCATGACATCGTTGCTCTTAAAGTATATGATCCTCTGGAACAGTCATTGCCCGACATTGGATTTGTGAAAGTGTCAGATTCTGAAACAGGAGAAGAGAGATGGATAGACACTACTTCAGGATTTACCAGGAAAGCTTATGAAAAATGGTGGACAAATCATATGGAAGTTATCAAGAATATATTTAAAAGATGCGGCGTGGATTCTGCCGAGTTAAGAACAGATCTTGATTATGTGAATCCACTTATTCAATTGTTTGAGAAAAGATAGTATTTATGAAGGAATTTTTTATTTCATTATTTCTGCTTATTTCAATCATTGCCTCTTCAAACGGACAGGATGTTAAAGTAACCTCCTCATTCGATTCAACAAGAATATTTGTCGGTGATCAGATAAAATACACAGTTACTGTTGAAAAACCTTCCGGACTCAGGTTAAATATTCCTGTTTTAAAGGATACGATATGTAAAAATATTGAGATTGTTTCTGGTCCGAAGACCGATAGTACTGTTTCCCGGAATGGAAGAATCAGTATCATTCAAAAATATCTTGTAACATCTTTTGATTCAGGCCGTTATCAGGTCAAACCGGTAGTCGCAGAAGCAAAAAGTGCGGCCGGACTCAAAAGATTCTATTCTGACTACTCGATTCTTGAGGTACTGAGAGTGAAAATTGCCCCTGCAGATACAACCTTAAAAATATATGATATCGTTCAGCCTTACAAGGCTCCTGTAACTATTGGGGAAATACTGCCCTGGGTACTGGTTCTTATTCTGGCCAGTGTAGCTGCCTGGGCATTAATAAGGTATTTCCGTAATCGCAAAAAGGACGTGAGCAGTGAGGATATATTTATCCCCGCCGATCCGGCTCATGTAATTGCATTCAGGGAACTTGAAATCCTGAAGAGTCAGGAATTATGGCAGAAAGGTGAAACCAAGAAGTACTACACACGTCTGACTGAAATATTGCGTCAGTACCTTGAAAACAGATTCAGGGTTTACTCCCTTGAACTTACGACCTCAGAAACGCTTGAAGCTCTTATTAAAACGGGTTTTAAAAAGAATGGATCCTATAACGAATTGAAAAGCGTGCTAACTGGCGCTGATTTTGTAAAATTTGCAAAGCATAACCCGGATGCCGCAGAGAATGAAGTTCATTTTCAAACCTCCTGGAGGTTTATAGAAACAACTAAGCAAGGAGAGATGCCATCTGAAGAAATTGAACTAAAAGCAGGAGATAAGGAGGCTGTGGAATGAACGGAATAAAATTCGCCGAGCCTCTCTTTCTTTACTTTCTGGTAATAATACCAGCAATGGTGGCTTTCTATATTATAAAACAGCAAAACGTTTCTGCTTCAGTCAGAATGCCTGGCTTGCAACCTTTTACAAATACCGGAACAACATTCAGGCATTACCTGCGCCATATACTTTTCGGTTTAAGATTAGTTGTGGTTACACTTTTAATTTTAGTACTAGCCAGGCCCCAGAAGACTGACAGGTTTCAGGATGTCTCTACTGAGG
>Ga0302271_10000711_pt1 | contig 32798 bp, 19 predicted proteins | sample III_Bog_N1_1_FD_198767 | JGI IMG/M metagenome (GOLD analysis project Ga0302271, IMG submission 198767) | Peat permafrost microbial communities from Stordalen Mire near Abisko, Sweden - III_Bog_N1_1 | ecosystem: Environmental > Terrestrial > Soil > Wetlands > Peat | place: Sweden: Abisko... | reverse complement strand
CAGCAATAAAAAAGGCAAAATGAAAAGAAATAACTACAAACAAAACAAAAAAATACAAATCTAACAGTCTAATAAAATCAAATTGATTTTTAGATTAAAAAAAAATGAAATATTATTGTAAATGAATAGTGAGACTTGCAAAATATCAGCAAAAATGGTTAGCATTTTTGAAAAGGAAGATACATTGTGTATCAAGCCTTTTTGTTTTTTCAATTCAAATTTTTTATTTTAGTTTTAAGTTTGCTTGGTTTCACCCTCCTTTTATTAAGTGGGGGGAAGAGAGCCGAGAGATAGAGGAAAAATTTAATTTAATTAAATTGAGTTTTATTTATTAAGATTAAAAAGCCAACAAAAAGAATTTGAATTCAAACCTTCTTCCTCTTTATAGAAATTCAATTTAATTATGAAAAAATTCAGATTTGAAGATTTTTGTTTTATTTTGAGAGAAAGTGTGAATTTTATTATATAACAGCTGAAGAAATTCAAAGAAATTTTTGAAATTTAGTATCTAAAAATCAATTAAAGTAATTTTAATTTAGCAAATCCATTACGATTTTAAATGTCTCATGCCTCTAATAGTACAGATAATGTTTTAGATAACTTTTTTTATATTTATTATTTAATTTTTCATTAATTCTAGGTATTTACAATTGCACCTTGCAATTATTATTTATTATTGTAATTATTGCTTTTGGAGAATTTTCCATGGTAATTAGGCAGAACTTCTAAATTCAGCTTAGGAATCGGTTTCTTAACAGACGAATGATTATAATCACTAAGATTCAAGAACTAATTTGCTACTTAATCATATGTAGCCATGTCTTTACTGCTCATAGTAGTGATATAATTCCCTTGAATAGGTTGAATAATATTATTTCTCTGTAAAATATTTCCTTTTGAATTGGTAGGTTCATAACTCTAACTTCTTTTTCCATATCCTCCTCCACCTTCTATGTTTCTCTCCTGGTCATTACTAATACTAGGATTATTATAATTAATTTAAACTCTTGTATCACTTACATTTCCAACTAAGTAGTTATTAATCCCATGATTATCTCCTTTGGATGTCTCTTGGCTATCTAATAAAAGTGATTTCAAAATCTTATTCTCTTCTAATAGTAACTTTAGTTTTTTCTCTAGATTTTCATTCTTTTGTCTTTCTCGCTCCAAATCTTCTTTATGCTAGCAGCTACTGTTGTTAATACATCCCAAAACAGAAGATTAATGTCCTGATAGGTTTCCTGAGATCTAGCAAGTTGACGAAAAACCATTTAGAAATTAATTCTTGGAATTGATTTATCCACTAGTTAGAGTGCTTGCAAGAGCTTATTTGTTGTTATCAATATAAATGATCTAATTTGAACTGATGGCATTTTCCTTGTTCGCGAACTATTAAGAAACATAATTAGCATTTGCTTCTTATTGCAGATTCTTTATGATTTACTGATTATTTTTCATATTAAGATTAATATTACTAGATGATTTCTTATTAACTGGAAGGAAAGCTGTGTCATTCAGTTACTAATTAACAGCTGGAGCTACTGATTGGCCATGATTATTATAATGGTTATTAAGTGCAGAAGAAGCATATCTTTTTCTTGGTGGAGTTTACATATCTCCCTCGAATTCATTTTCGTTTTTTCTTGTTTTTGTGAATATTTGCTATTTTCCATCTTGGAATTACCCAAATGAAGGCTATCCCTGACGATTATTCAGCTTAGATTTAGAAGATTACAGCCTATTTTACAGCTACTACTGTTGCTATTGATACTATATTTGCAGTTATTCCATTTAGTAGATTTAGAATTATGTAAGAGGAGGCTACTGCAGAGATGAAGAAGATGAAGTCATTGTAGTTGGTGAGTGATTTACAATCTATTATTGATTACTTTTCTGATTTTTTTTGAATATATTTATATTTTATTCATCAGCAAAGACGATCTTCTGCAGCATTTCATCAATGTCTAAGTGTGAATTGTTAATATTATTGCAAGTATTCTAACTTGGGGGAAGATTTCCAGGATTTATCACTGAAATATTCCCTATTTTCATCTAAAGCTCATCATGCCCACTGACACAAAGCGATTAATTATTCGTAGTTTCATCCAAACCAGCTAAACTACTTGACATCAGCAACAGAGAAGTGTTATCCTCAGATAAAACTGCTTCGGAGGGGATATTAGAGGATTTTTGTTTTTGTGCATTTTATTACTGATTTTATTCATTCTCAATATTCCTTTTTTAGCTCCTTCTTCCACTCAAAATAGGCTTTTCTTGCTAGGAATAATATTATTATTCATCTTATCCTTGTAATTCTACCATTCCTGTTGTTATCGGCCCTTGCTATTATGTTTTCATTTCCTTGAAGCAATCTTTAACCAAATACAGATACTTTTCTTCCAGGAGAATCACTTCAAAGAAATCTTTCACAGATAATGCCAACGCTTCTTCTTGAGATCTTCCGAATCCACAACCTATCTTTCCATCGAGTTCTAACTTGCTTTCAAAGCATTTATACTGCACCATCTTGCATGCGCAATTGACTGGTTGAGATTACTTGAAGGTATCCAGCAAGAGAAGTAATTCAGCAGAACTAAGACCTTAGATAAATCCTTTCACCTACTGTTGTACTAACTTTATAGATGAGGAAGCAGTGGTAATTTACATAGTCCGTTAGATGTAGCTTATAGTTGTGGGTTTTAGTTTTTTAATAATTTCAAAACAAACAAACAAACAAACAAACTAACTAACAAACAAACAAGACGAAAGATTCTAATATTATTTTTGAGATTTTTTGGACTATTTTTGAATGATCTCATTGATAATGAGAAGTGAATTTTCCCATCGAATTAAGGAGAAAAGGTATTATCCCACATGCACACACTTTTTGATATTGAAATTCATAGTTATTCATTTTTTTATTTCTTAATGATAAAAACAATAACAAAAAAAAAATCAATTTTATCTTCCTCCTTAATAGGAAGTTAGAATTAAGAACACTTTCTTGATTATTTTAATCAAAACTAATAGATTTTATAAATATTCTGTTACTTTTGAATTTTTAGAGAAACTAAAGCAATCTTCAAAGAGGAGGAGAAGCTAGAAAGAGGATTCAAGAAGAAGAAGAAAATGAATAGCTCTTTGTGAAGAAGAGAATCTTAAAAAACAACTCTGTTGGCTTTAGAAAAATATTTTACCCCAGTAGTAGTAATAATAATATGTCACTAAATAAATCTTAAAAAAAATTCTGAATTGTTAGTTCAAAAGACTAACATGAATTAAGCTCTTTCTTAGAATATTACCATTTTTTTTATTAGATGATTTGATAAGAATAATCAGATATTTTCATTACAAAGCAGAAACACAAAATAGAACAAATTAATTTCTAAACATAAAGCAAAGATTATTGTTGTTTTCTTAAAAATTAATAAATCGCATTTTAATGGGAAATACTCAAGATGAAGGGGGTAGCAAGAAATAACTGAATTCCAAGACCACCGACATCATTTCAGACTCTACTCAATTAAATTTCTTCCAAGAAGCCTCTAATGCTCTTAACTCTTAAAGAATGAAGCGAGCTTATTAAGTGCTCTAGGCTAAAGGATTTATAATAACTAATATCCTTGGAAAAGGTGGGTTTGGTGTTGTATTGGAAGGTATTGATAGAAATTCTGAAAAAGTAGCAATCAAGCTGATAAATATTCAGCAATAAGAAACCCTCAAACTTTGCAAGAAAGAAGTCGAGAATCTCAAAAGATCAAATGGAACCCGTGTCATCAAGCATTACGATCATTTTTAAGATGAAGAATGCAAAATCTACTTTTTGATTACAGAGTTCTGTTCTGGAGGAAATTTAGAAACGTATCTAGAAAAAAATCCCAAACTCTCTGAAGAAAAAATTATCCAAATAACATATGAAATTCTTCTTGGAGTAAAGGAGCTTCATGAGAAGAATATCATTCATTCTGATATCAAACCTTAGAACGTGTTATTTACTGAAAATGGCTCTATCAAACTATGTGACCTAGGGTTTGCTGTACTCAAATTGAATTCTGACCAATCACGAGTTCTCGCAGAAGGCTTAACGTTTGGGTTCTGCGCTCCAGAGTAATTTAACCACTAAGTAGGCTTTGCCTCAGATGTGTTTGCAACAGGTTTGATTCTTCTATGCATGTGTTATCCTACCAAACGCTCTGAAGAACTTAAATTTCTCCAGTCTAATAAGAATGATTCACAATTTCCTAGGTTAGTTGATATTGGTTTGAAAATGATTGTTTTTGAAACAAAAGAAAGGCCCAAAATACATGAAGTATTATCAATATTGAAACCAATGATTAGTTAGGATAGAAATAATGATGAAGAATTTAATCAAAATAAAGATTTTCTTGAATAGATGGATTAATTCATAGAATAAGAATTTGTCAATTTTGATAAAGAAATTGACAAGATTTTTGGATAATCGTGAAAAGCTTTATTGCGAGGAATGTTTTCATTTGGAAGTTCCTGAATATACAAAATACAATAATAAAAAAGATCTCCTCTATAGTCATAAAAGATTAATTTATTGAAAACTCAAAATCAAGCACAGCTCAATTTTGGTTTTCATATGTTTATCTGTATTCCTTAGATCAATCAACAAGGTATTTTCATCACTTTAAGAATGATAAAGCAACAAATGAAGTCACATAAAATAAAACAAATATAAATTAAGGAATTCTAAAGATTCCCTCTAATTATCACTACAAAAATATTTTGATTATCTCTTTACCTCTTTTTTTGTATTTATTATTTAAGTATTTCACCTTGGGGATACAAAAACAAAGATATTTCATAAAATTAATAAGGAATCACTCCTTTTTGATGTTTTAACAGCGTATCTCATTTGTATTTTTGGTATTCCTAATCATTCTAGCTTTTAGAATCAAACAGCCATCTCTTTCTAAGATAACTTTTAAAATTTACCTGCAACTAGTAATAATGATATGTTTTAAATATTAAATATGAACAGAGGCTTGAAGGGATAAAAGACTAAAGGTAATTATAAATATTGAACTGCAAGGAGTTTATTAGAGTAAAAAAGAAGTATTACAATCTTCTTTTAAAAGGTAATTAATAGTGATTAAAGTGATAAGGCTTGTATTTAGATAGTCATAGCCTACAAGCTAGTAATCATTGAATAATTTGTTATGATATCTTGCATATTTTTCTAAAAATAACACAATTAATACGCAGTTACCCGATCAGAGTATTCTCATTATTTTATCAGAGTCTAATTCAATTACTTCCTGACCATCAGTCAAATCGACAGATTAAAATAGAGAGAGAGGGAGTTCTACTTTTAAATTCCCACATGATTTAAACTCATTACGAATTTAGCTTATTCATGAAACTGCTTATTATAAGCGTGAAAAGTTGAAGCTTTTTTGTCTAAAAAAGCCAATTATTTTAGCAGTTTTATCAAAGATAAAAATAACTTTACTGGTCTATTTATCTCTTAATTTAAATAGCAACATCATAAAATTCAAATAACTAAACCTCTAAACCTTCCTTTTTTATGTTGTCTAGGCATATCTTGCACTTACACATTAAATATTTTTATCAAATAATATTTGTATTTGTGGGAATTTTATGTTTAGTATTTCAAAGTTCTAATAAACAATCTTTTATTGGTTATTATTTCACTCAGTCCTTGGCAAGCAAGCAAACAAAGATTAATTTATTTTTAAATCTTCCTTCTTTCACTTGTATTGTTGTATTTCTCTGAGAACTGTAACGAAGTAAAAACAATCAGAAGTTTCCTTTTTCATCCTTGAATTGGATTGGGTTTGGATAATTTGACTGCAAAGAAAGATCCAGTTTTTATTTCTAACACTTAAGATTAATTATTCATGATTGGGAAAGAAATTAAATTTTATTCCCTTTGTTGATCTTTGAAAAATAATTCAGTGAAATTTAAAAAAAGAAGAAAATTGCTGATTATTTAAAATGAACCATATGATCATATGATGAGTGCGATTTAAAAACAGAAAATTTGAATAGAATTAGACAGAAAAAAACACAAAAATATAGAGGAGTTTTAAATAATATTACAAGAGATTTATGTCTAAAATAATATTTTCTGCTGAGACGAAGAATCCATTTGCTTTTTTGAAAAATCAGTGAGACTGCAGAGATTGAGAGGGAAGAAAAAAAGTAATGATAATAGTAGTGATATTCAAATGATCTCTGCCAAAGGAAAGTTCATTTTTGTAGTTTGGTTTTTTTTCATAAAGCAGCAAGGTTCTCATAGAAAGTGTAAGTTAAATTGATGTAGTAGAAGTGATATTTTGATTCAGTATTTTTGTAGTCAAATCCTCTTGATATGTGTGTTCTCTTCACTAGCAGTCAAGAACCAAAGGAGACACAGGACTGCCAAATGGAGAATGTTGATTTTATGGTGGAGCTGTCGGGACAAGATTAGATTGTTTAAGCGCAGCATCTGATATTGGTACAGGTGTAAGTTTATTTCCTGTCTAAGGCAGAGTATTATTGGTATTGATTTTATTCGTATCAGGTGAAGGATTGGTGTTGGTATTGCAAGGCAAAAAAATCTAATGTTAGCATTTTGTTTCTGGAGCAAGTATTTCAAGTTCGGGATCATTCACTGGTTCTTCTTCTTGCTCCGGGGAGTGTTATGGATGAGAAGGTGAAGTGTAGTGTTATGTTGAGATATGGTTTTTCTCTGTGGGGATTGGGTAAAGCTGTAGTAATTGAGGTTGTTTTGGAATTTCAACTTCTACTTTCAACTAAGGATCTGATAATTATTACAGTTAGTTCTCAGATGGAGGTTATTGACTTTACGCTCTTAGAAGATGTTTATGGTTTTATCTAATAGGAGAGTCAGGAGGAAGAGCCATTGCGACGTCACGTTGAAAATCCAGAAGACAATCTATTTAGAGCATTTTTGCAGCATATTCTAGACTTGCAAGGGCATCTTAAACTTCGATATCATGTGGGTCTTCCCAGAGTCGTTGTGATTTTTCTTGAACGAAATCAGCTAATTTGATGATTGTAGCAAAGCAGCGAGCATCATTGTCACTGAAAAATCCTTGACTTTACCCAAATTAATGATGTGAAGATGGTTTTGGTTTTGATTTAGCTATTTATTTTAATTTTTCTTTTTCTAATCTAGATTTCAATCTTATGCAAGCTTCTTCAAGTCTCACGATCCTTGCTATGGGATCATCTGCTTTGTAATCACTTGTTTTCAAGAATACACTCTTATGTTAGATGCTCTTTGTTTCAGATAATTCAGCTGATGCAGCTGCAGCAGCTAATTCATTATTTTGAGAATTTAAATTAGTTGCAGTTTTATTTTGATTTTCATCTAGAATTACTTTCGGTAAATGTTCCTCAGCACAATCAACGCCTACAGAACCAGCAGCAGCTAACGATGGAATGTTAGATCTAGAAGCTCCAGCAGTTGTTATTGTGATTGTATGGATCTTTCTCCCAGTTGGAGAAGAAAGTTCTTATCCTTCATTTTTCAATGTGGATATACTCAGAGGGGATATACCTGAAGGACGAGATGTAGATCCTGTGTGCTTCTTGGATTCCGACCGAGTCACAATAACTTTTTATTATTTATGTGGGTGTTTAGTAACGCAAGTGCCCATTTGAATCAATAGAAAATCTTCAAGATGCGCTTCTTGCAGATTAAGATTTTTTTAGAAATATTAATAATTATAAGAATTTTTCCAATCATAACTCAGCGGATAACAGTTCCAATGATTTTCTCCCTTCCTCCCCAGGTCAATAATTCTATCATTCAAATAGGGTTTTCGTGGGTTTAGGTGATTTATTGGTTTTCTCTTTCGGTGAAAAAAATCTTGGGAGAAAAAATGAGCTTACTGATATTTTCGACTGAAAGAAATAAAATAAAAATAAAGTAATTATTTCGTAAGGACACAAAAGATTACTAGTTCGTATGCTGTGAGTTTCGAGTATTTTCTGTTAATTTCTCTAAGGGAATTTAAATTTCAAGCAAGAAATGATTCAAATAGAATCATTATTGCTCAAATAGCAAGTATCTTGTGATTATTCTTCTAGCCAATTGCTCTTTCCTTCTTACTCAGTTTAAGTATTTATTGACATTCTTTAGAATACTTTGAGGTCTAAAATGAATGTTTTAAACATTTTTATTTTATTTTTGTTGTAGTCTATTTTTTATTAGATTATCCCCTACCCACACGGATGATTTCTGTTGTTCAAATTCCTTTCTCATCAAAAGTATAAAAAGTGAGATTAGGATAATGAGACTTACAACAAGCAGAACTACAATAAGTTGATGTAGTGAAGTGACTTGGCTAGAATTTTACAAGAATCCAAGCATAAGACATCAGGATCACTCAAGAAAAAGACATAATAAAGGAAAAGTTTTTTTAAGTGAAAATGAATTAGAACAGAAGATAGAAAAATACCAATAAGTAAATAATGGGTGGTAAGAAGTGAAAGAGATTACCATCATCTCTTATGAGATAATAGAATACCAGAGAATAGTATGCACTTTTGAAAGAACCTTTTTTGTGTGGGGAGGAACGAATTTGAATTTAGTTCTTTAAGGGTTCCAAAATTCTTTTGATTCATGCTAATTTAGGCAATCTACTAAATAAACAAAACAAGAAAATGCAGTAAATTTGATTTGCGGTGATGCTGGCTTTTATCCTCGATGAATTAGGTTTTTATTTAATTAATGCGTGCCCCTCCCGTTCTTGAGAACTTGTGGCAGATATTGAGACGTTGAGAAAATCAAAAATGCTCAAATTTGTTTGTTATCTAAAGGTTTCGATAAAGATCAGAAACTGATGATCTTTGAGGACTAGAACCAGAAGTAGCAGCTCAATCGAAGTGATGTTCAATTCTGATAGAAATGAGAATAGTTTTATAATAAAAAAGACAAATTCTAATATGATAGGAGAGTAGTAGAAAATATTGATTTTGAGCGTAGTTGGATAGAGATGGGAGTTGCTTTTGTCCTCTTCTTTAAATTTATTAGGTTAATAGAAGCTCAAAACTACTTTAGAAAATGAAGGTCTACAGATCTCCCATGGTTAATGAAGTAGAGGTAAATACCTAATGGAATTTCTTCAGGCAATCGATGATTTATGAACGTTCCATGTATGCTACAAGCTGATATTTCTCAGAATTCTTCATAAAATGTCCTAATCTTATCTTGGCTGCATGTTAGTTCGATTAATCTAATGTATTAAGCGATCAAGAATACCACAAATCGATGAAAATGAGAGCTGAAACAATTAATTATTTAAATAACCACAAGTTATTTAAATTCGAAAGGGGAGGGAGGTTCTATGTTAGGTAGTAAAAATAGCTGAAATCCAGATTAGTTTTAGGAGAAAAAAAGAAGAGCAAATCAATGAGGCTCAAATAAGCGCTCATGAAAATAGAAAGTCTTCTCAGATTTCAATTTCAAACTTTAAAACAACAACATTCTTAATATTTCTCCTAATTTGATAGAATTATTGTTTTGATATTTCTTACAGCAGCTCAAAAATAAATCACAGAAGTTGTAGATTGGTTTCGTTCTTTAGCAGCATGCGCTTTTATTTATTAAAGTTCTAAATTACCTTTTCACACAAGAGTCTAACATCAAAGTTAGCTATGCGATTATCTTCTTTGATTGTTTTTTCACGATTCAACAAAAATACAATTTGTAAGTGCTTTAAACTGTATTACTTATGCGCTATTTTGTCTACTAACTTCAGAAACTTCAGAAATTATTATTGTTTTACTTTAATTCTTCCAAGTTAATGAAACTCACTAATAAAGTGGTTTTGTTCATAGTTTTGAATGCATACAAAGGGATTCCTGGCACATTATGAAGTCTCACATTTCAGCAGTGGATGCTAAAAGTGGATAATTTTTTTGTTAAAAAATAATCATATTCCTTTTTTCCTTTGGATAGACATAATAAACAGCTATTCAAAAATGTGATATCTTCTTTATCTTCAATTCTCAACTCTTTTTGAAACAGTAATAATAGAAAATCTTAAATCCTTAAACAAATCCTGTGATTACATACACATATCGAATTCAATATCTTTTTACTCCTTTCTTATCACTATTTTTAAACAATCTTACTTGTATTCCCTCACAAATCAAACAAAAATAAATCACTTTTCCATAACATGTACTACACCCGCTCAATGTTCAATGACTACTCTTCCATGAACAAAATACTCGATGAAAATAAATAAAAAGGAGCCCTGTGGCTTGGGGACTTTAGTGCAGCTAGTGATAAGCAATTACTAAACGAAAAAAACATCAAAACAGTGCTGACCACAGCAAGTGGATTAGGGATCACATATCAGCCTTAAGACTGCATCATCCACCATTAATACAATCTCTTAGACAATCCATCTTAGGACATCAGTCATTGTTTCGATGCGACATACAAAGATATAGATGAAGGACTAAAACGTGGAGGAGTATTAGTTCATTGTGCTGCAGGAATATCTCGTAGTGCTACTTGTTTGATAGCGTATTTGATGAGAAAAAACAGCACAAGCTTTCAAGAAACTCTAGCGTTTGTTAGGGATAAAAGACGAGTTGTATGTCCTAACTTAGGATTTGAGAAATAGCTTAAGAACTTTGAGATATATCTTAACAAAGAAATGCATAAAAGTGGAACTAGTTAAATAGGAAAAAATGCAAATCATAAAAAGAATAGATAATAACAATCGTTAGTGAGCCGAAAATCTAGCGGAAATCCAAAAAGTATGGGAATTATTGACTCAATGGCAGGTAACCAATTTGGTTAAATCGGAGTCTCTTAAACTCCAAAAAAGCCTATGACAGCAGGCTCGTAAGAGAAATAATTGTTTTTAAGTGTTTAAAAAGAAACTGATAACTTTCTTAACTGGGAAAGGAATGAAACAGCCAAAAAAAAGGCAGCATCTCTTGTGGAAATGGTTGAGAATTAATCTGAAAAGAAAATGCCTAAATTAAATTAATTCCCTCGAGGCACGACTTAGCAACCTAAAGTACGATTACTGTCGATGGAAAACTCTAATATGGCATAACTTTTAGCTTTGAAACTCTCTCAAAACGATCCTGATTTGAAAATAATTAGCCTAAATAAGAGATTAGTGTCTCCTTAGGCTGACACCAACTCGAATTACAACAACTTCAATGCTAAAAAAGGAAGAATTCTTTAATCTTTGCTAGAAACAAAATTTAATTGTGTAGGGCCGAATATCGTGACATACAGTGCGCAAGGAGAACTCAGGGCTTCCTCTCGAGGACCTGCTTAAACCCATAATAGAAAGAATAATCAGAATCCTAGTAAAGGATAAAGTTTCGCGACTATGACTAATTTCAGAAAAAAAGCATTTTGAAGGCACCAAAAATAGAAAAAATAAATAATAAAATCACAGATAATTAATAATTTTTTTGACGTTTTTCAAAAAGCAGTATCATATTTCTCTGTGCTCGCAGACTTTAATAATGTTAACTAAAAAGAGACAAAGAATAAATAACTATTTGTATGTTCGTGCTATTGCAGTAAGAATTATTCCATTGTAATTGCCATTGTGCTTGAATGATTGATCATTTGAATTTTGATTTAATTAAATAAGTGATTGAATTCACTTTTTTTTGGGAGGGGGGGAGGGGGGTATTTTCCACCCTCCAACTGACAAAATTAACAGTCCTATTATTTGAGTGGGGATTCATATTATGTTGAATTGAAAATGCACAAAATTGAAAATTTGGGGGGACTGCTATTTGTGTTTGAATTTTTAAATTCAAGTTTTTTTTCCATTTGAAATTCATGAATTTGTTTTTAATATTGGATGCATTGTTTGTTTGTTTTTTGTTTTTTTTTGTTTTTCTTTGATTTTAATAGCTTTTTTTCAGAGAGATTTGAATTGAAATATGAATGCCAAAATTACAAGCATTATTGATTGAATGGGGGGTTTGAATGAACGAATGGATATTTGAATGAATGAATGGATATTTTTGGTGACAAAAAAAGTGTCGACATATATGGATTTGTGAAAACTGAAGCAGAGAGAGGCAGGCAGACTGAAGGGGGCCTTCTAACCAGTTTTTGTTTTTTGATAAGAAGATGGATCTATCCTTTGGGCAAGCAGTTGAATCGATGGTAGCCGAGGTGAAATGGCTCAGCCTATTGGCGTATTGTTAAGTTAGGCTTTTATATAAGAGCTAAATCATCTACAATGCATACACATCTACTTTGTTGTCCTTGTTAAAGGGTCCTCAAAAAACTGCCAATTTGCTTGTCAAGCTCTCTGCAGAGAGCATAGATATTTCTATGGTTGTTCTTATCATTTTTTTACACACATATTAAAAGCTAATGTGGTTGTGTATGTCCATAATTAAAGCTGTCTTTCTCTCTCTAGTTCTATTTTTTTGATAATTAAGACTTTAAGGGGGAGTGGGGGATTTGGCTGGATTGAATTACATGAAAGAAAAAATTCAAAAAAAAGAAATCCAAAAAATTAAAAAGATTATTAACGAATTTATCTTGTTTTAAATAACTAGGCACCAAAGGCATGAGGAAGTAGAAAAAGGGAAAGGAGTACTTCATTTTTATCAGAATATTTAATAATAGGTAAATGTGTGGTGTCAAGGACTAAATAGGGGATATGAAGAAAAAAAAAGGAAGGATAGACAGGGAATAAATGAGCTGTTTTGATAGGGATGGATTTATTTTGAAGAGGCAAGACTAAGTCTTTTTTTAATTGATAGTATATTTTAGTATTGAATATTTTATTTCTTATCTCTAGAAAATTTCGCTGCTTCTTAGCTGAATTTATATTTTGTTTTTGCTGCCTCTAAAGAAAGTTGGTTATTGTTTTAAAAAATTCTCCAGACTAATTCTCTTTCTCTCTACCATCTTAAGAATCTTGAATACTTCTTACCTGCTAATAGACAGTTTCAGGCATAGTTTCGTGTTATTCAAAAAAATGTATGAATCAATTGAAATTTTTGAAGGATTAACAAAATGTAAATAATTTTAATAGAAGAACTCATTTGTGATTATTTATTATAAAGAGGGAGAGAGAGAGAGCTGATTAATTGTATTACCTATTGTCAATCTTTGATAATTCTTGTTGTTAAAATATCCCTTTTTTGGGTGAAACTTGAATAAATCAATGAATTCAGTAAATCTGCAAGCAATAAAATTCAGCGTTGCAAATCCAAATTAAAAATTAATGGAATGGGGTAATAAATAAAATCAGTCATACTCTCATGTGGGTTTAGAGAGAATAATATAAAGAGCACAATAAGGAATACAAACACTGTCACTGGTATCACTCACAGGAATATAATCAAATAAATCAGGAATACGATTATTAATAATCCAAACAACAAAAAATAGCAGAAAAAAAGAAAAAATTCCATTTCTTCTTAAATCTTTTTAAAAGCCCTTTAACCCATACAAAAACACATTGAATCACATAAATGGGCGGATGTTGTAGCAGCGATGAACATAGCAATGAATACAATATCTAGCAACAGCAGAACTTACAGTTTTAACAACAATAACAAGGAGGAATAAATTACGGTCCATTAGTTCGTGATGAGGAGAGCATCGAGAATCTACCGAATATCGTAGCTTTTGGTAAGGAAGTCGCTTTAATAGACGAACCAGTGAATCCTCAGGAGAATCTTGCTCATGATGGGTAGTAGTATCTCATGTAGTCGAGAGTACATGATTACGATTTACTTGAGCCCGTGGAGAAATCATTCCGTGCTGTGATAGCATCACCAGAGAGAACCAACAGAGTCCGATATGTTAACTAAGTTTAAGACGGAGCATACGTGAGTGAGCCACTGTCGGATACTTAGAAAGACAGCAGAAGCATGGAGCTGAACAAGAACATCAGGACGATTCCATTGACAAACTAAGTGTTCCCAGGGAGTGCGATCAATCAATCCGCTGAAAGACCATTCTACAACGCAGCCACTAACTCGATTGCCAGGAATACTCTGAGTGCGAATGTTGCTCCAGCTGGAAATGTTCTCAACAATAACATCTAAAACATCACGAATACACTCAATAACAGAAACAATAACAACAGTAATTATCTGAATACTTCCTCAGTGATTGCTAATCAGCTAACTCAAGATGATGGCCGTAAACCAATTCAATAAATCTAGTCATAGATTGTGAATAACTACAACAACAACAATAATAACAACAATGTTATCTAATAGCAAGTCGCTTAGTAAATCTAGTCCTAATACAACAATGGTATCTAATAACAAGTCACTTAGTAAATCTAATCCTAATACAACAATGGATAACAAGCCATTAAATCTCAAGCACTCAACTAAGCTCAACAGTAGTACAACAACGCTGGTCTACAATAACAGCAAGTGGTTCTTCAGCAGGCAGCAGTGTCATAGCTTCCTAGCTCAGTTCAACAGCAAATTGGATAATACGTCGTATAATAATAAATCCAAAGCAGTGTGAATAATCTCTCCAATCCATCTGGTCTGTTATCTGCAGCAGCTCCTGCTAACAACTCTGCTTTCGTGCGATCCCTTAACTTCAACTGAAGGAGCTAAAGAAATATTATTATCACAAAATTCTTATTGTTTTTATGTATTTTTTCATACTATTTTGATCATTTTTTTTAATATATTTATGCATATTTGATCTTTGATTATTTGAAGTAAATATCTCTTTCTTTGACATGAAATAAAAATATTGCCAACTTTTCTGAAGGAAATCACAGAGAAAAGAAAAGAAAAAAAGAGAGAGACTCCTCAGTATGCTGAATAAAGTTAAAAATTGCTCTCTTTTGAAAAGAAATAAATAAATCTAAACGCATATTAAGAAAAAAATATATTTTCAAGCAACTATGAACTTCTCTAGATTCATGAGTGTCCGCGGGTAACTGCACTGTCTCTAAGGCCTAAGAAGACAGAACAATACCAAGAGCATCGTCACAACTGAGCTCCCTAAGGATAGCCATGTCTTCACACCAAAAAGAACTGGATTCTAACCTGGTGAGAAAGCTCCTTTTGCATACAACGACGTGTATGCTTACCCTAAGGATTATCAGCCATGGAACTTCAACTACAAAGGATTCGGAATTACCTTGGCACTCTTCGCTGGATTGACTTATTCGTTGATCGCTTATGAGCATTCTCTAGCTAAGAAAACAGGAAGATATGAGAGAAGAACCAACTCAGCTTATTATTAGCTCTGAGAAAGACAGAAGAACATATTGAATTGGAGAAAGCTAATGATATCCCATTTTGTTAGTGTTCCATACCAAAATTACACAACATTTTAAGTAGAATGGAGATTCAAAATGAATGAAGGAATGCATATTTTGGTATTATTTGGATTAATACTATTTATGTATGTTTTCACAGATATTCAACAAAAACACTTATTAATATTGAAATAAATGGGCTAGGAAGCATCAAAAAAGAGAAAGAGATTGGATATTATTGAAAGAAATGCATAGACTACTAAGAATATTAAATGGAGTTGTAGTCTGTAATTGATAATGTAAAAGAAGGATTGGTTTGTGAAGTCAAGAAAATAAAACAAAAAAATAGGTAATAACTCACAATTCTAATTTCCTTTTTCGTCTCAAAAAATAGTGAATAGTATATTTTAGTATAGATTCAAGGAGAAATAGCATGAAATACCATTCTCTGTAAATAATTTTACAATAAAATATAATAGATTTATCTCTCTCCTACTTTCTGTATCCTGAGAATCTTTACGTTTTCTTCACAGGATTCAACAGATCTTCAATAAAACAGAATAATCTTAAAATATCAAAAAACAGCAACCAGAACTAATTATCTAATATCTATTTAAAAATGAATCAATAATATTCACTCAAAAATTCAATGATTTTATCCAAACCCTATGATAATATAAAGTTTAACTTCTCCAGCTAAAAATGCAACCTATGTACATTATTTAGATAATTTTTAAGTTTTTGATATGCATATTTTTACACTTTATGAACTCCCCTTGCTCAAAGTGAACAACAAAGATAAGTTAACTGAACTTTTAATGATCAAAAACAAAAAGATCATACTAAAATTGTCAAAAGTAGAAAATCTCATATTAATTCTTATGTATTCAATTGAGAATTACAAATCTGTTTGGTATGATGGATTTGAATTCTGCAGAAAAATATTAACCTTATTGTTGGTTGTCTTTTAGTTTAGATATTCTTTAGCTTAATCTTAAGTACTCATTCCTTTATGTGCAGAACATAAGTAGCCATGCATGCGAGAAAAAGAAACATTAAATGCTTGTTTGATGGATGTTTCATTTTTTTGCACATTCCTTTTTTGGAAAATATTAGGGTTTTTCGAATACCTAAGGAAATATTCACACTTTCTGTGTTGACAAATAGTTAACGGAGAGAACTTTTAATAGTTAATCAAGGTCAAGCTGCAAATTGATAAAGAAAAACGAAATAAATAAAAGACCTCATTCACATAATTCAAGGGGGAAGGAAGGAAGGGATCCATTATGAACGATAAAATGAAGGTATTTTTTTAAATAAATAATAAATCTAAGCCCAGTTATTGCTTTCGTAAAAAGGATAATAACACATTAACTTCTTATCCTCCATTTGCTTTTATTTTCATTTTCTCAATTGTTCATTCTTCAAGATTGGTAATATTTCAGAAATTTTCAAACTAGTTAGAATTTGTGTGGGTTCCCCCTTTTCGGTTAGATCACACCCAATACCAATCTTTGTTTATCCTTAACTTGATTAGTTCTAGTTTCTCTTTGGAAGGGATCTCCTGTTCAACTAAATTATCTCTTAATTAATCTGTCTTATCTCGAGAAATAAATAATAAAATTAGTACAAAAAATTCATTTACGTTAGCCACTTTTTAATAACATATATTATCCGGTCTACCAGCAGGCATCCTAAAATTGCATAACGTGGTTTGATATGTCTTTCTCCAGATATCTTCCTTCCATTCCTGTTGAAAAATTTTTAATCTGTAATAGTATAAATGCTGACTTCGTTTTACTAAAAGAGCATAATATTCAAAAAATAAAAATTTACCTTAAAAACACAAAACTATTAAGATTTCTCTGCAGAATGAAACTGATTATTCTCCTTACTTTCCTAAGCTCAACTATTGCTGTTTGTCTAAATGGTCCTGCTAATTGCAATATTTGCTTGGAAGATAATCCGCAGGGTTGCTTGAAATGCAATCCAGGGTTTAACTTATAAAATGGGACTTGCACAAGTTGCTCAGAAGGTTGCTTTAGCTGTGCAGATAGAGATAATTGCTTAGAATGCAAACCTTAGCACTTTTTGCAAGATGGAAATTGTTATCCTTGCAGATTATCTAATTGCTTATTATGTACTGCGGGGAATAAGTGCTAGGAATGCCTCAACGGATACTTTATTTCTCCAAATGGGAGATGTCAAGCTTGTTCTGACAACTGTTATGAGTGTTCAGATTCGTTAACTTGTCAGAAATGCTTCTCAGGATACACCTTTTCCAAGAATTCTGGGAAATGTGTTTCTTGCTCTGAAAACTGTTTGGACTGTGTGAGCGAGTCATAGTGCAATTATTGTGATGTCGGATACTTCGTTGCATCTTCAGGAAAGTGCTCTCGTTGCCCTGAGAATTGCGATTCATGTCTTGATGAAAAATCCTGCATGAAATGCAACTATGGGAATTATCCAGTCAATGGAGTTTGCTTCCCCTGTAGCATTTACTAATGTCTTGACTGTGAAAATGAATTTAAATGCACAATATGCTAGCCAGGAGCAGCTTTGGTTAATGGTTATTGCCGTAGATGTCCTTTTAATTGCTCTGCTTGCAATGCACTTCTAACCTGCTCTGAATGTAGTTCAGGATATTATCTTGATGACAACAAAGAATGCCAGATGTGTCCTGATAATTGTTTACTTTGCACTGGTCCAGATGATTGTATCCCGTGAAAACATCACAAATAGTAACAGGTATTTGAGTATTAGTTACTTTCTGTTTTTTTAATCATGTCGTTTCTCATTAAAATGGAATATTGCTTATTAAGATTTTTAATGCAAAGAGAAGTTCTTTATGTTCATTTTTACAATCTAATTTTGGAAATTTCTCCATGGGTTATGGACGTAAAAGCAATATTAATGCTAAAGGCAAGAAAAAGCAAGGGTGCAATTGGGATAATAATAATTATCAGGAATATTTTGTTTAAGAAATTATTTTTGCAAATTAACAATTCTAGAAAATAATCATCTTGGAAAAATCTAAAATGTGTTGATATTTTCCCAAATATCAATCCAAAAGTTGTTACCATTGATCAAGTACTTTCGAGCCTTTAAAAAAATAAATAATACAATTTCTTTTTACTAACAGTAAATCACTTTTTTATTATTTACAAAAACCTAATTTTGACCCAACAGTATTATTGATTTCCTAGATTTTACTTGATTGATTGTTGGTTGTTTCATCTTTGAGTTTGGAATAATTTTTACAGACTCTTTTTCAAGGTTTTATTATTAGATTTCCCATGCTTAAAAACACAATTAAATAATCCGTCCCAGAAGAAATATTTACAAGCAAATAAAATAATTCTTATCTTTTCGGCTTATGCTAAAAATAAATCGAAAATATGGCAAACACAGATACACACATATTAGCATATTTCTTATGTCATCACTCTTCCAAGGAGAAGTGATTTCCTGCAGCCTTTTGTTCTCTGTCGAGAATGGAGTCGATCTTATTGATTCTAGGACGGAAATTGGAGGGATCTCTTCTGAAAGTGACTCCCATAATTTGAAGGAACTTGTTCATGCCGCTGACGAGACTTTGAGGGGAGTTAGCAAGACATTTTTTACCGGGGCTACCTTCGTAGACAATCACACTATTTGGATAAAATGTTTTTAAGTAAATAACAAAAAATTAAAGAAAAAAAAACAAATTTTGTACTTGTCAGCAAGGTATGTTGCCATGATGAAATCGTGCTCCACAATGAAAGCAGATTTCTTGCTGTTGAGGATGAATCTCTTGATGACCTTAGCAGTGACGATTCTCTGCTCGGAATCCAAATAAGCAGAAGGTTCATCGATAAGATAGACATCAGCTGGCTTACCCAAAGCCAAGATAATGCAGACTCTCTAGAGTTCACCACCTGAGTTTAATTCAAAATTATTTAGAAACAATCAAGAATAAACAATAAAAACTCTTGGTTTTGGTTTCTATATTTTACCTGAGAGTTCTAAGACTTAGTTATCGAGGATATCTTCAAGAAGCATTGGCTTAGTAACATCAGAAACGAATGCAGGTTAAGTGTATGTTCCTGCAATTCTCATGTTCAACAAGTCTCTGACGGATGACTCAAACGAAGGGTTCACAGTTTGAGGTTTGTAGGATACGTTGAGTTCAGGGACTTTATCTTTCATCTCGGGATCTTTTCCTGCGAGCATCTTAATGAAAGTAGTCTTTCCTGTACCGTTTTCACCGAGAAGCACGATGATCTATGATTAACTGAACTAACCTGCATTAACTGTAAGAGAAAAGGTTCCCAGTGTCTTTTCCATTTGAGGATACTGATAATGGAAAGCCTTCTTCATATCCAGAGGCTCGAGAGTATCAGCAACCTTTTTCGAGTAAATTTGAGATTAATTAATAGGTTTTTAAAAGAGAATTTTTGGATCAATGTATTTTACCTTAAAACTAAGACCATAATCTCTGAATCTCATATTCTCAGTTGGGATGAAACCAGCCAAGAAAATGTTAATACCTTCCCTCACTGAGAAAGGCATGGTGACAATACCGTAAGCTGTTTGGACTCCATAGAGACAGCAGACGAAATCAGAAAGGTAATCCAATACTGAGAGATCATGCTCCACACAGATAATGTAATTTTTCTCTTCGATGAGATTACGGATAACGTGAGCAGCTTGTAGTCTCTGCTTAACATCAAGATACGAAGATGGTTCATCGAACATCGAGATTTATACGTTCTGAATACACACAATCAAGATTGCTAATCTTTGTAATTCACCTCCAGAGAGCTTAGAAATATCTCTTTCGAGAAGATGACCAAGTTCGAGTTCTTCAATGAGTTTCTTGGAATTTCCTTTGGTGTCCTTTTTCGCGATGATCTCTCCAACAACACCCTTGACGTGCTTAGGAATAGCATCAACGTACTGGACCTTAATAGAAGACCTAAAAGATGCAAATAAAATTAGAAAAATTAAGAAAAAATTATTTTAAAAAAATGTCTTAAAAACACTAATAATTCCCATGACATTTTTAATATTATTAAGTATCTTACTTGAACTCTTATTCGAGCATTTTTGTGAAATATCCTTGCAACTCTGATCCTCTGAAATACTTCAATAATTCATTCCAATCAGGAGGGCTATCGAATTTTCCCAAGTTTGGCATTTCTTTTCCTGCAAGAATCTTAAGAGCAGTAGACTTACCAATTCCGTTTGTACCGACTAAACCAAGAACCTAAAAGAGCAATCAAACCAATTAAATAAAAATATTTAGATGGTGGAGAGAGTTAGGTGGTATTAAAGCACTTTCAAAATAAAAAGGTATTTTTGTTTTGTTGCGTAATTTGATTTTTTTTAGGTTAGGCTAGCTTTCTCTCCCTCAAATTAATAAAACAGTACTTATCCAGCTCTAGGAGTAGGGAGTCTATGAAGCTTGAAGGAATTAGGGCCATAACGATGGATGAGATCAGTTGACATGTCTTTGGGAAGATTGATGATCTTGATAGCCTAGAGTGGGCATTTCTTAACGCACATATTGCATCCAATGCAGAGCGATTCCTAGATGGAGCTGATTTTATCAGTGGGTGTGACGATGACACATTGTTTACCTGATTTGTTGATTGGACAACCTGATTTGCACTCTTATTTGCATTTCTTTGGTTTGCACTTGTCTTTGTGCACAATTGCAATACGTAATTTAGTCTCTTCCATTGTTTCTAGGCTTTTTTACTTTAATTGTCTGGTAGTTTTATCTCTTTCTGATTATTTTTCTCCCTTTCTTATTTCCAGCCTTTTCAAGGAGACTAAATGTTTGAGTTGGATATGAGATTGGAAAAGCATTCAAAATGTAATGGGTGATATAAATGAATGATATTTACAGAAGAAAAATAATAATAATAATAATCTGAGAGTTCATCATTAGGAAGCAAAACACATTCATATTTTCAACTTTCAAAGAAAAATACATAGCATTCAAAATAAAAAAAATTATTATTCTAGCAAAAAAATAATATCTTTATGAGTGATATCTTTATCTAAATTATTTGAGAAAAAGGTCAAAATGATATAAAATCTAGATTCAATTAACTTTGATGATCAATAAGCAGAATGATAAAGGATTTAAATTTTTCGATTGTTCAACAACTGTAGTTTGTTATGTTCTTGCTGATTCTGTTATTTTGGAATTGCAAGAGATGAAATATTTCATGATGCGTTTTATTGGAAAGTTTATCAATACAGTTAAATCATATCTTTGTTATTTTCATTATTGTTTTCTGTTTAGTTCGAGTGTCTGAAGGCATAAAGAGAATCATCTGTTCGATGAATGTAATTGTGTTCCTTAGTCTCTCGAAAAAAATAGAACAAAAACAGCAAGCCAGATAAATGAAATATCCCGTCAATATTGGTTAAGTGATTAAATATTAACTAATTATCATATCTTTTCTTGCCACTTTCTTCCATTAAATATGTTTTAAATCAATATTTTATCATCCGGATTTGAAAGATAACCAAATGTTCTTTTATTTCTCATAATAGGCTTTTTTATAGTGATCTATCCTTTAGAAATTTCTAACAAAAGCATTCAAGAAAGATAAACATTTTCTAAACACCAAAGAGATCCAAGATATGTGTTTTTTCCTGTGATTAGAATAGTTTGCCAAAAGAATATTATCTGTTCTAGATATTTTACAGGAACTAAACATTCTTTAATTATTGATAATAAAATGGAAAAAGTTATTCTAAAATCATCGAGGAGATGGGTGGGGGGAGTGGATTTATTAGAAAGATCTTATCTAAACTGGTAATTATCATCACTGATACCAATTATATTTAATAAAAACCAATAAAAATAATAAAAAAAAGAATCTTAAACTCAAAAAAATAAAAAATACACACACAATCAATGAATTTGCTTTTATTCCTTATCTACTTGAGCACAGCTGTTGCTCTTTGCCAGAATGGTTATTTTAATTGCTAAAATTGCAATGTAAATAGTCCATACAACTGCTTGAAGTGTTTTTCTGGGTATTACTTATAAAAAGGAGGCTGTTTTCGCTGCAAGTCAGGTTGTTCTGAGTGTTCAGACTTGGATACCTGTTTGGAATGTGAAACTAATTTAATCTTGTCCTCAGGGAATTGCTATTCTTGCTTAGTAAATCACTGCTACAATTGTTCTAATCCTCTTTTTTGCTAGGAATGCGAAACTGGATACTATCTATTGAACGGCAAATGTGCGCCTTGCTCTGACAACTGCTATGAGTGTTCAAGTAGGTCAACTTGCAAGAAATGTTTCTCAGGGTATCATCTTTCCGAGAATGCTGAGAAATGCATGTCTTGTTCTGAAAACTGCCTAGAGTGCCTAGATTAGACAAAATGCAGCTAGTGTGATGTGGGCTAGGTTGTCTCATCTTCAGGAAAATGCTCTCACTGCCCTGAGAATTGCAATTCTTGTCTTGATGAAAATGCCTGCTTAAGATGCAACATTGGCTTTTATTAATTCCAAGGAACTTGCAGTCCATGTTCGATCTTCATGTGTCTTCATTGTAACAGTTATCTTACCTGTGATACTTGTTATCCAGGATCATTTCTTGATAATGGATCATGCCAATCATGTAAAGGTAATTGTTCTGCTTGCAATGGTCCTTCAAGCTGCATTGAATGCTAATTAGGATATTATCTTAATGAAAAATCTGATTGTGTAGCCTTACCATGAAAACACACTGGTTCAAATCATCAAGAGTTATGTACAAATATCTTGGTTAAGAAATACTCATGCTGCTGGGTGGGGATGAAGAAATTATATTCCTTGTCTCCTATTGATTTGATGTAAACTCAATTTGCTATTTATACGTGTCTTGATTAAATGTTTTCAGTACTAAGATAACACCCCCAAACTTGACTTTGTTCCCCTAATAAAATAAAAAGAATCCTTTAGGTTATAGAAAATATCTTAATTGTAAAAGCAAACCAAATCACACTTTGGATGTAATTGCTATTTTTGTTACAAATAAATAAGATAAATTAGGTTAATTAAGATTCTATATCATATGAACAACTACTCTTTGGTGACATGTTCTTTTTTCTTCAGCTTCCTGCTAAGAGTCTTTGCTTATGATTTCACTCATTAATATTATATTTTAAGTGAGGTTTAATACTCGCCATGCAATAATCAGCTGAGCACTGTTGCAGGAACTGTTCATGGAGAGACAATATTTTCTGGATCTGATTTGTCAGCATCTTCAGTTTCCGAAATAATGATAACGGGATGGTACAATCTAAAAGGCTATTACCAATTGTAATACCCCCTTATTGTAATCTAAGACAATAGCGCAGTCATTTTCTCTTTGCGCTACGAAATAACCCAACAAATCATTCAATATAACTTCAAGCAATCCTCCAACTAGCTGTTCATTTCTTCTCTGATGGCGAGGAACAAGTGGTACTTTTTAAAAATATAGCTCATTTTAGGCACTACATCAACTTCTCAGGATACTGTAAACATCTTATTGGAATCTTACAATGAGTTTTCCAAAGAAATGAATGATTCCTATGTAACTACTTCGAATACCATTCAATTTAACAGAGCGAGCATGTAAATTAGTGTCGGGATATTCTTTGCTTCTGGATCAATACCGTCTTGCTCTCTTGTCAGATAAGTAAACAAATACTGCTCTATTTTCTTCTTTCCAAATCCTTCCCCGTTTAATTAGGTATTGATATTTCTGGACCCCCAGCCTTGGCTTGATACTAGTGTAAGTGCGTATCACAATAAAAGACAATCCTACACATACGTGCTCTAGTATTATGATTTTTTTTATACTCTCGCTAATCTAAAAACTTTTCTTATTCAAGGAGCTTAATCGAGCTCATACTATCAAGACTGGATCGATAGCATAACAGTATCCAAATTAAAAAAAGAATCCGTATAAGTGGAGCACTTTACTGCCACTGAGAATTATTCTGGGCTGATGATATACATTGAATTTATGGTCCCCTCCACAACTCTATTGCAAGTCTTAAGCCTCTTACTTTTTAAAAAAGTTAATATAGTTGAGTGGGATATTTGTATTGATATCGATTATTCATTAATTCTTCAAGCATGCACACCAACTTGTGTTAAATATACAATTACTACAATTAATCCGGTCACCTGGTATTCATTATTATTTATCTACTCGGTTTTGACAAACCCTCCAACCTGTTAAGTCATTCTTAAAAGCAATTCAATCTTTTAATATTCCTATTCGATGTCAAATTTTGAACTGTTGACATTAACAAGATTATGTTTTGGATCATCCAATTCATAGGACACCCTCTTTTTAGAGTAAAACTTTAATTTGTTATTTCTTTTTTGGAGTTTTGAGTTAATAATTGTTTAATTCATGTTTGTTTTGGGTACTTTATTAGTAATATTCGAACTTACGAAGGTGCATTTGTGAGTGAAAGTGCGAGTTGCTATGTTTAAGTTGCTAGTAAGAGTAATGAATGCCTAATATGCTAAGTTGGCTATGTATTAAGTTATTAAGATGGAATGAAATACGTATTTGCATCTTCAGGACCAACCTCAAAGAAACCAAATATTGCTTTAGATTGGGTTCGAACCAACTGCCCGCTTATTATGGTTTACAAACAACCTGATTTGACACAGTGCTAATGCTTAGATTCTTATTATAAAGATGCTAATAATTCTTGCTAAACTTGTCCAAAATATTGTTTAAACAGTTGTACTGGGCCCACAACTTGCACTATTTAAGATCCATATAGAGATTCATCTTCTGGTACTTTTCGATAAATAATATAAAAAATGTTATTTTTGTTTTATTCAAAAAGGATTATGTAAGACCGGCTATTATGATAGCAGTAACAAATGCATATCGCAAGACTATAAAATCCCTTTCAGAATTAACTTAGTGAAAACGATGAGTTCCATAGGAGGTGGTTACCTTGAGAAAGAAAACTAAATTAGGAGAAATGAACTGTTTTGGGATTCGAATCAATCTTTTTTCATGAGTTTTTACTTTACCCCAGAAGTGTCTGCTCTGTCAGATTATTCCTAAGTCATTGCTTATGTAAGAGATGGTCTTATCGATGAATTTGTCGTGCGAATAGTTTACTCTTCCTCTCAGGGTACTTACTCTGCTTGTTTCTATTTCAACACAACACAGTTGTTGTCTTGTTTCTTATTCGATCCAAAATTTGTGTGGATTGGGTTATGGACCAATTTCAGCAAAATAATAATTTTAATTGCAAGCCATGGCGAAATATCATACGAAATTATTTCGAGAAATGATCTCCAGAATCTCTTAGATCCTGTTGTCTGCATTGGTACTTGCATTCCGATAATAATCTCTTCTCCCGTTCTTTCTTATTTCAAAGGAAAGCTGCTTGATTAAGTTTAATTCTTAGAAGGTAAATTTTTTAATTTGATGGCTTAATTATTAGTCAATTTGAACATTTTTTATTCTACAAAAATATTAGATGTAACATACCCTATTAGTGATCGATTTAATGACTTTTTAATATTGAGAGGACATCAAGCTATTCTTCAATATGAATTTAACTCTATGGATATTATCAATCAAGGAACTACCTCATTTTCATCTATCAATCAAATATTAGACCACTCTGCAAGTTAAAGTGTTACTTTAGATTTTACCAATGCTGGAATCGATCTACTCAAAGGATTTTATTCCAGCACATCAACTGTGGGAACGCTGAGTTCAAGTATTAGTTTTAGCAAGGAAATATCCTTCTCGATGAATATTTTACTTAATAATTATGTAGATTTTAAATCAATAATGTAATATTAAATGAATGGATGGACAATATCATTATAATTAAATTAGTAGCCAGAGACAAAATCATATGGAGTAACTGTCTGTTTCGACGAGCTATGCAAATCTATTATCAATTGCTCCATCTAATACAATATATTCTTAGGTAATACATTGTTGTTTCTGAAGCATTTAAACAGATATGAATGATAATAAATATTATTATTAATGATAAATGTAATTGTTTTTGGAATATATCCAAAGCGATAATTTAACGAGAGACTAATGAAGGCTCTTCTGAAATGACTTCCTATGAATATGATATTGTATGCAATTATTCTCGAGATAAAATCAAGTTTGACTTGAATAAATCAACTACTTCCTATGTGAAGACTTCTCTTACATTTCCTTTTAGTTTGCTTCAATTCTATGTCAACAATTTTAGAATTTTCTCAGGATCCAATTTCTATTTCGATTACACAACAGAAGATACTTGCTTCATATACTATGATCTGTCAAATATGAAATGTCTCAAGGCTAAAGTAGGCTATGCAGTATACTAAGGCTAAGTTGTAAAGTAAGATGATTGCAGAACATTTTCATCTCCAACACAAGCAGTTATTTATGATTCTTACACTCAAGAATGCTTGAATATTCATACCATAATTCCAGGATGCAAAACTTACTCAGATGATTTAACATTCTGTCAAGTATGCTATGATCCAATTACAATTGCTCCTAATTGCTCAACGTGCCCCTCAGGTTCATTTATGAGCAAAGAGACCAGCCTATGCTAGAGTAAGTTGTTCTCTTACTTTTTAATATTATTTAAAACTTTTATTAATAAAAATACATAAAAAAATAATTTTTATGAATTATTTTTTATAATTGTTTTTCTTCTACAATTTTTAATAGAATGCCATGAGAAGTGCTCAGAATGCTTGAACTCATCTGAAAACTGCACAAAATGCACATTTTCTAACACTTCTATTCCAAATTGTGGATGCACTCTTTCTGATTAATTCAGAGACTCATCTTTCAAATGCTAAAGTATTCCTTTTTTTTAGTTTACTTCATACTTAATAAAAATATTTTTTAATCAGCCTGCTCTCCTTAATGTGCTTCTTGTGTCAATGAAGCTAGTTCATGCCTGACCTGTTCTGATGGATATGTAAACCCTCCAACTTGTTCATGCGATCCAGGAATATATGATCTTTCCTTGTCAAGTTCAGGGCATTGTTCATCTCTTGTCTGTGCTTCTCAATGTGAAACCTGTGAGGCTTATTCCACATAATGTACGAAATGTTCTGCTATTACTAAGAATCTTCCACTTTGTAATCAAACTTAAATCATATGCTCAGCAGGCTATTTTTATGATTCGACTAGTGATACGTGCTAAACATGTGACCCAACTTGCTTAGAATGTGAATCATCATCAAACACTAGCTGTACTTTATGCAAAGACAATTTCTTCCTAATAGACTCTTAATGTGTTTGTTTAGACATGAATCTGCCAATCATAAGCTCTGGAATACTTGTCTGCCCTTCCGAAATGGATGTGGTTCTAAGCACTTAGCTCATAGACTCGAAATTTCAGCTGGTTTTAACTTTCTCAGAGACTCTTGATTCGATTGACTTTGGAGCTAATCCAATAAATACCTTGATAACTATCTACATAAGTCAAATAAGATAAGTCGATTATTCGATTGTAAGTGGCAAAATCGAAAATAGCATTTTAATTATTACTTTACTCTTTGATTAGAGCATCTCGAGTACCTTTGGAAGCCTTACCTTTCTGAAGAATGGAATGTTTAAAAACTCCAAAGCAGCCAAAGTTCTTTCCAGCAAATATCTAACAACTCCACTGACTTTTTAAGTTCCTTTGCTGTTATCTAGTGACTTGTTCACACAAAGCTAATCCATCCAAGATGCTGTTTCCGCATTGACTGAACAAAACTAAACTGCATTGAGTTTTTTCAGATAATTGCAAGTAATATTTTATGTTCTGAATACCCTCTAGCCTTGCATAGCATTTCTAATGCTCGATGTGTAGATGCCTCCGAATCTGTTCTAATACCTTCAATCTCTCGGTCTTTTAGCATTTCCAAATGTCATCGATTAGAACAATGGTTCTCAACAAAATAGCTCTTATGAATTTCTGAGTTTTCAATTGTAAAATGGAACAGATATCTCACCCAACTCCAGCAGAGTCTTCAATCGCTTTAGCTTCAGCAATTCAATGCTGCTAAACATTCCTATTGCTATCTCATAAGGTCTCCTTTATTTTATATTGCTATCTGGATTCAAACTATTCAATCTGGTTTTTCTGAAAGAACCCAATAAGAAACTATTCAATTTGCTCCTAGCAAGCATCAACTCCTATATCGAGACAAGCTTCATGCTGCTGTCAACATCAATATTCAATTAATTTTTGAATTCAAACTCAAGTTAATATCTCAATAGATGCAGCATTTATCTAGCATCTATTCTGTTAATACTATTTATATCTATTCCTATTTATAACTACTCTCATCTTATCATGGCAATTCAGGATAAATGCCCTACAGAGACCAATAATAGCATCTCAACCTTACTATCAAAATATAATCTGCAAAGCAAAAAATCCACAATTCGCCTCTTTTATTTCTTTTAGGTCATTAGAAAATTCGTTCTGTCTGCTTCTTTGATTTTTACTCAAGGTTATCCATAAATTACATGCATTATCAACTCAGCATCCTTATTCCTATCAATTCTTCTTTCAATTTGGATACGACCATACAATAAGAATATCTTCTTTGTTTCTAAGATAGGAGGCGACACCTGCATGCTTTCTGTGTGGATGATAATCACAATTAAATTTATTCCAATGTGGAAAACAATGAGTAAAGCAGTTGTGATAGAAGAATAGACAGCAAGGGAGTATTTGAACTATGGAAATGCTGTTTTAATTCTCTTGGCAATATTTAACGGCCTGTATCTTATTGAGTTCATTTATGCTAAGATCTTCCTTAATATATTCGCATTTATCAAATCAAAACTGCAAAAACCAGTTCTTCCTTCCTAAAATTTTACATTTGAGTTCAAAAGGAAGAGGTAATAGCAATAATTCTCAACATAACTAGCAGATAAACTAACAAAATGAGTTTATGTTTTTTTCATATCTGTTTCTAATTTTGAACTAATTATTTATCAATAAACAAGATAGGACAAAAAAAGATCTCTCAATTTTTATCAACTAGCATTCGGAAGTAATTTTATGATTCTTATGACTTAATGAGAAAGCTCTTCACATTTCATAAGGTAGGGAAAAGGATTTCCTACTTTATTATTTGCAATGATTGAGTCTTATTAACATTTCCCATTCATTTTCAACTCCAAAAATAATCCAACTCTAAATCTGCTTCTAAGTCTTACTTATGAACTTGATTTAAGCAGTAATTGTGGTTTACATATTTTAGTCTGCATGCTTTTATCACAAATTATGAGACCAAAATGAATAAATTTGCCTTTATTATCTTTTATTTTAACAATATTATTGGGGAAAAAAATATCTATTTTTCAAAGCTACTCCTCCCTCATATTATCAATTCTTAATAAAACATGGTTGAACAACCAGCAAAAGATCCAAAAAAAGCCAATTTCAAGAAGATATTTAGATTAAATATAGCTGTGTACAACCAGCCAACAACAACAAAAAAACACAAAAAGTAAAATAGCAATTATTAGTTTTTCTACAACCAATCAAAGCTAGAATGTTTTCAATAATAACAGCTAATTTATCTGTATCTTCTGAAACCGCATATCCTCACACCTAAACCGGTTGCATTTGTTGCTATTGGTTTTATTACTATTCCTGTTATCTCTACTGCTAAACCGTAGGGATAAGGAAATCCATTTTCCTGAATTTTATCAACGCTTCTAAGTAACCTCCTTTATATTTTTTAGCTATTTCAATTGATTTCTTATCAAAGAAGATAATTAGCAGGAATGCTGCTAACACAAGGAGCACCCACACCTATGCTTCAAACCCATCTAATCTGAAGATCATCGAAGTCAAACTAACCACGATGATAATAGAAAAGAAATAGAACAAGAAGTTAAGGAATATCGTCGATGCTCTTCCCCAAGGGTCAGTCTTCAAACACAAGCAGCAGCTGAAAATCTTTATCACCAAAGGAGGAAGCAATGTATACACCCAATAGATCAAAACCGCTAGAGAAAATGCTAAAAATAGTAATTTTTTCCTTGAATCCTCATCACTGTCATCACCTCTTCTGCCTGATTCATACAATAGCATGGCCATAATCTACTCCAGCATCATAATATTCAACACCATATGCTTAACCCTATGGAAATTACTCAATCCAACAAATGAAAATTTCCCTGCTTGAGTCAGCCAATATCCATTTAAATCTCGAGAAACAAACTAAGGATCTTGCCCTAGAGCTGCTGGTTGTTAAGAAGGCTATTGGGATTATTAAACCATGGGATAATTTTAACCCAAAGGAATACCCATTTGAATACTCGCTGGGTATGCTTATTATTGTTACTGCTAGAGATTAATAGGATATGCTACTGCTTAGATAGGCTGATCGGTAGCAGCTGCTTGTTCAAGCATATTTTTCGCTTGTGGTTTTTAGAAATCAGCTAATGGCTAGGGTGATTGTGAGACGCTACTGATTCTACTGCGTAAGTCATATGAGCTACCACCTTCACTTGGTGCACCTATTCTAATCAAGTCAACATTTGGTTATTAACTCAATCCTGGTTGTTATGCACCACCAGCATTTAGGGTTATCCTCTCATCACTATCGTTTCCAGAGGATCTGATATATCTTCTCATGTTGTTCCTGGATAAATACAACCATGTATGGACTAGAACTATTATGAATATAATATTGATGACTCCAACTGCTTTTGACATGGAATCACCTCTGTCTCTAGTTTTCTTTCGATCTTCACAGTTTCCTGTTAGAGTATTCAGATAATAACCCTTTTCACAACTTATGCAATACGTATCTGAAGAGTCACATTCCAGACAGACTTCTGAGCTGCAAGAATAAATATTGTCCTTATCGTCATCATCATCGTCGCGACCTTGGACTACAGGAGAGATTAGCAGGAGCACCACTGCAATCAGCCAGAACGTCAAGGAAGTAGGCCGATTCATTTGCTTATTGAAAAAAAAACAAGAACTTTGTTGTTTGTTGTTATTTTTGTTTATTAGATTTATGTGGAGTTTTATTATTTTTAGGGAGTTTAATGAGTTCTTTTGATGTTTTAAAGCTTTAGAAGAGGAGTTTTCTACCTGTTTTAGAGTTATCAAATGCGCTGTTCTGTCTAAGGCTGATTTGTCACTTTTAATTATTTTTTAAACTTCAATTGAACTTCTAGAAGGTGATTTTTTTATTTCTTTTCTCTCTCTTTTTTTATCAACCTCTTTGTTTTAATTACTTCACCGAAATGAATTTAAGATCCTAAGGATAATTCAAAGTGTAATTAAAGGGAGAGTCTATTGTATTCTTAGATTATTTTTCTATTGAGATCAATCTAAATCAAAAATAGATTTTTGTTGTTGAATTTCTCAAGTTAGCTTCTTTATCTTGAAGAAAACTTTAAAAATAGCCTAGCTGACTGAATCTTGATTGGTTTCTCTTCTAAAAGTTAACAAAATCAAACTAAATAGTGATCAAACAGTCTACGAGTTTGCCATTTGTAGACAAAGTACTCAACAGGAAATAACAATGCTTTTATTTAAATTTGATGAATTTAGGTATTCATCAGTTTTTCTTTTCTCACCACCAGCAAAACCTAAAAAGTCTATTTATTTTGCTACCTTATTCTTTTCATTTTTCACAACGATCATCAATCAATCCATACAAGAAAAAGCATCGATTTTCATTTTATATGTCTGTGTTAAGTGCTCAACACCAAAAGAAGGCCATTTTATTTTTGAAAAAGTATTAAGATTTGATTAGTACTTATAATTTTGAAATAATCGTTACTAATAACAACAATTCTGAATATTTTGTTATCTTGCTATTAAATGGGTTAATTACGCTTAAAAATAGATCTGTAAATTGAAATTGGAAGGTAAATCTAAAAATAAAGTCGCTAATTGAATTAAAGAGTTTTATCAATGTAGAATTCTGGATCATATGAAATCAGCAGTATGATCTTTATTCATTATTTTGTGTTGAAAGATGATATTCTCTGCATTGTTGAAGGAACCATTATGAATTATGCTAATTTATTAAGGATCAATGTTAAAATTTAAAGGTTTTCCATGAATACAACTTTGTTTCTTTGATTTAGGTTAATTAACAGTTTTTTATTTACTCTGGCAGTCAAATACTCTCCAAAGGAACATATCATTTCTTAGGACAGTTTGGGATAAAGAAAGATTTACATTTATATGGGTTGGAACTTAGTTTGGCTTGTAAGTAGCTACCATTCTATTGAATACTACCATATGTTTTAGAAGCTAAAGTTGAAGAACTGAATAATAAATTCCACCAATTTCTCTACAGTTTAATTTTACATTAAGACTGCTAATAAATGAATTTATTCTGAATGAAATAGCAAATACTATCTAATAATAACTATTACTATTTTTATTTTTAGAAATCACTTGGATTCTCTTCAACAGTGTGCAGTATGTTTTTAGAGTCTCAAAACAATAAGGTTTCCTTTTATTCTTCATTTTTCACCTTCAAAAATAACTTCTCAAATGAATCATAATTCATTCTTACAAAAGTTT
>Ga0302271_10000710_pt1 | contig 32806 bp, 22 predicted proteins | sample III_Bog_N1_1_FD_198767 | JGI IMG/M metagenome (GOLD analysis project Ga0302271, IMG submission 198767) | Peat permafrost microbial communities from Stordalen Mire near Abisko, Sweden - III_Bog_N1_1 | ecosystem: Environmental > Terrestrial > Soil > Wetlands > Peat | place: Sweden: Abisko... | reverse complement strand
AATCATGTAAAAACTTGTATTTTAATAAGATAATTCATAAAATATCCTATTATTTTACTTCTAACTCCCTAGGTTTCAAGAATTAAGCTCCTGGTTAACGTTTTCCCTATCTTCTTCTTGGTTGTTCTCCTCTGTTTTCTTGTCTTTTCCAGTGCATTTAACCTCAGAAATCTCATTATCATTCTTCATCTCGTTGGCTTCTATTGTCAACCAAAAATCACATGAATCCTTCAAAAATCCTCTCTATTTCTTAATATTTATTTCCTTTTCTTTCTCCTTTAACTGCAACTAAATAATCAATTTACAACCTTCCTTCAGCAATTCTTCTACTGTTCTCTTGATGAAATTGTCTAGTGATTCAGCTTCCTGCTCTTCCTGTGTTCTTTTCTATTGATGGATAAAATAAAAATACAAATTAAGCATGAAATCTAGCACATTCTATTCTTTTCCTTAAAAAAAATAAAAATAACTTCATAAAGTTCTTTTCTTACAGCTTTAAGGGCGGGGATGAACAACTTGTAAAAGTTTTAATAACTTTTATAATCAGTGAGTTTGATTCTCACTTTCTCTTCAATGAGTTTAGCCATATCCATGCAGTGGAACTTGTTTCCCTCTAGGTAATTAAAGTAAAACGAAGTATTTTGTAGTTTTCATACAAACTTTTTTGCATAAATCCTTCCAGAAATCACTGAGAAGAGCAATACCTGCGAAGACCTTGGCAGGAGTGAATGGAGGAGATGGTCTCTTGACTGATTCAGAATGAGTAAATTCATCATTTTGCGGCTGAGTTTAAGCTTCAACTTCCATTTCAGATTTGTTCTCACCAGCCTTCGTGGCAGTATTGGCACCGATATGAGAATAATTATGTGCCATAGAGTCTTCTTCGTTTTTAAATGGATTTACCCTTTTGATGTTGATGTTGATGTTATAATCATTTCTTTGATTATCTTCTTACTCTGATTCAAAAGAGATCAATCTCCTGTTCAATTCCTTATTTTGTTTGACCTATTTTGATATTTTTTTCAACAAAATGAAATCAAAAAAAACTCAATCATCCAATAAAAGCAAATTCAATGAACCTCAACATCTCCCAATTCCCCCCTTTATTTTATTATTTGATATTATTTACAATATTTCCAATTATTATTTAGATGTATTTAACCCAAGTGTAGTATTCGTGGATTAAGCTACGATTCTGCTAGATTATCAGAGAGTTCTCGTTAATTTCTTGGAAGTCATGATTTTCAATTTGATTAGTCCTATTACTCTAATATGATTGATGGTTGCTTATTATTTCAATACCCCGAAGACAATTATTAATCTAGATTGATAATTTAAATATTTTGCCATGGATTACTTCAAGAAAATTGGATTCCGTTGGGATTAAATTTTTCAATTTCATGACTAGACCTTGTAAGATTTCGAAGAACTCAGGAGTTAAAGGAGAAGTATCCACAAGTATATTCAGAGATGACAACTAATTTGCAATATTCAAGGAACTCGGAAATTGGGCAGCACAAGGAGAAGACTATTGATTGGAATTATTGATTTTTTGCAAAATATTCGATGTCTAATTTGAATACATGAATTTATTGGCCTCTTCCACAAACATATTTAAGACGAAATTCTTCTACTATTTTGATTATGGCTAATCCTCTTATTAATCCAACTCCGTATTCGGAAATTGTGAGAATTTTGTTGAAGGAATCATTTTTTGTTAAAGTTGTAATTTCTTCTTTTCTTTCGAGATTAACTTTGACTATTATTTTTCTTCTATTTAATATTCTGAAGAAAAAAACAAAACATCCTACTTTAAGAACTGTAAGAATCGTTTGATCTAATACCATACCAAAAACGAATCTAATAAAAAGTTTACCTTACAAAGAAAGAATACCTTCGAAGATTTTATTCGCTATTATATAACTTTCTTCCAAAAGGGCATTATTTTCCTATAATTCATTCTCCTACATTTTTTTAAATTTCGCGAGTCTGCTTTTTCCCACTTTTTTTCTAAGACAAAAAAAAGTAAATGTAGTCAAAGAAGCGAACAAAATCCATTGATAAAACTTATTTATTGATCTTGGGTTTTTATAATAAATGAAAGAACCTCGAGGGTATTAAACAACATCAATTAAACTGGTTGCTGTTTAATAACTACCACCCTATTTCGAACAATGAATCCGATTTAATAACAATTTATTCCTCAATAATTGTATTGATTGCGGTTTCTATCCCTCTAGCATTTTATAATCCTACTAAAATCTAAGGATTTAACATAATCTATTTTTCTTACTTCTCTTATTTTCCTATTAGATGGAGATAATAATATTTCTTGGTCGTCTCATCATTCTGGTATTCCTTCGGATAAATTGATTCAATCTTATTCAAAAAATAGAACTATTTTCATCAAAGATATTTAGATAACCAATGTCTTACAACTGCGGGCCAAAGACTTATAACTACGGGCTACTCTCCACGTTCTATAGTTTTCATTAAAACGACTTCTCCAACAGAATATTTTTCTTTCTGTATTAACACCTCATTCGTTTTTTCCTCCTTTTGAGCTTAATTTTTATCTTTTTCTGAAACCTAGCTCATTTTTAAGTACCTACCCTTTTACCAAAGTAACTATTGGGTCCTTAACACGTTGAAATTTGTGCCTTTGTCTTGCAGTTCAATTCTTACCAGCACGCTTATTATTTAGTTTTTTTTTATCCTGATAAGATTTGATTATTTACACTGATCAATAATAATTTAGATTTTTGACGGATTTCAACTCACAGATCCACCTCTCCCCACCCCGCCAAGATTTATTAACAAGCAAAACAATTTCTAATATTTCGCTCAGATTTGAATCAAGTATTACTATTTACCCACATATGTTAATTGTTCTTTCTTTCATTTCTTTTTGGGACTATTTTTCTGGATACTTTAATAAGACAAGATTATCCAGATTTTGAGCTAAAAAATATGATTATTTGATAAATAATAAACAAACAAAGAAACATGAGAATTGCATGAATATATCAATGAAAAAATTAATATTAGCATACATTTTCAAAAAGCAGTGAGATTCATAATGAACTATATTGTATGCTTAGGCTGGAAAAGTTACTTTGAAAAAAAAGAAAGAAGATATTAATTCAAAAAAAAGAAATCAAAAACTCCAAAAAAACACTCAAAGAAATATTAATTAAAATTCATTAAGAGATCTATTAAAAGCTCACTGTTTCTTGATATTTCTGCTATGAAAGCACGATCACAATCCTTATCCTCTTCTTCATCCTTCTCCTCCAGTTCACTTTTGTTCTACTTTGTATTATCAGCCTTTATCCTCTAGCTTTCATTAGCTTTAAAGTGCTTACTATCAGAAAACGAACCCACTGAAGTAAGAATTCACATAACAAAATTCATAAATCCATATTTTTCTCTACATTCTCAATTTTTCTTCCTTAACAAACCCTGTGAGACATTCCAGTATTAATTTTGTTCATTCATTTATCGCTTATTTACTCAATATTAACTACACTAAGGCATTAGTTCCCCTAACCTACTGCAAATAACATTAAAGCAATGCATGCTGCAACTCAGCTTAAGATAGCCAAATAAAAACAAATGCTTAAAACTTCTTTTCTTCTAATTGCCAAGGGTAAAATTAGATTAATCTTGTATCTTTTTCAGAATTCTTTCATATGTTTTGTTGCAAAAACTCACTATTTTCTATTGCTTTTTTGTCATTCCTAAGTCGATTTCCCAGTTTGAAAGCATATTTCTGTTTTGGATGTCATGGCATGCAGCCTTAGGCCACTGATACAACTGCAAAGACTATCAATGTATGCAAGACTTTTTTCTAAGAGAAAATCTGGGGAGGAGATCTCACTCTAGTAAACAAAAAATAAGCCTTTTTTATTATGTTTCTAGCTATCTTTGGTTGATAAGAATGCTCCTCTAATGAAAATATAACCAATAAAATTCACTAATGTTTTTGTTTCTTTAAATCCGCACACAAGCCTACTCCGAAGTACGACTCTTGCGGTCTTATTGTCAATAATGTGATATATGCACCTTCAACAGTAAACATAAAGTTTTATTTCTTTCAACTTGCTAGTGTTTCGCAACTAGACTAAGCAAGATTTTGTGGAATTATTATTGTCTAAATCTTTTATTATCCTTTTCCTTGATTTGCAGCAATACCCCACCGCCTAAGCTTTCATTGCAGATGTACCTATTGCACTGCTACCAACTGGCTATACTATTGTACTAACAGACACCAATTGCTTGCTATCAATGCATATTTCCTTTGGTTCATACTCCCTTGCATTACTGATCTTCTTGGTGGCTCTATTATTCTGAGATATACAAAGAATTATGAATAATAATATTATTACCAAAAGTTTTAAACCTAGCTTTAGAAACTCGTATTATTCTATTAAATATAAACCAAGACATTCAATATTTCTATGCAACACTTAATCAAAAAACTGAAACTGAATCAACAATATTCGATGTAAAAAAAAGAAGTAAAATATTCTCTTTATCGAGCTAACACGATATATCCAAACAATGAAAAAGTAAATACCTATCATCTCTAGTTGGAAATTAATAACAAAGCGAAAAGGGTGTTTAATTAGATACTCGTCGGGGATAAAATATATTTCATGTTTTTTATACTTCTTCTTCAATCCATCCTTAATAATAATACAAATCAATCATTATTGCTAATAAAACTCTCATCACAACTCATAAAGAATGCATTATTTCTAATGGAAGTAACTTTCATTCAACATATTTATCTTTCTTTTCCTTTACGAAGCTTACCATACATGGAAACATTATTTATTTATGATTTTCCTTTCTCAATATTAAGCCAGTTATTCTTTTACTAAATAACCCTTTGAAATGATCAAAATCTCCTTTCTACAATGAATGAATGCATGAAGGATTTATTTCTTCCAAAATGATCATTATTCCCATTAAGAGAATCTCAAAAAAGTTAATTAAAATTTTTAATATTTTTTTAGATGAATTTTTTGTCCATAATCCAATTATATTAGTGGTAGCAATTTAGTCTATCCGTTATGATTTGTCCCTTAGAATAATATCTGAAAATATCTTTCCTTCTCCTCCCATTATCATTTTCCCTTTAATTATCCTTAAAGAATGCTTTCTAGCAAGAAAAATCAAATTTTTAAGATATTCTAGCAGTTTTTCATAGAAACAAGATCTAGAAAATGTAATCAATAAGATCTCAGAATTTAAGAATAAAAAAAGCAAAGGATATGGAGTATTCCACAGAAAGTAAAAGAGTAAAAAGATACAACATTCATAGTTTTAGTTATGCTAAATTTTGAATTAGTTCTTAAATTTGATATAAAAAGTAATTTTGAGGGGGGATAAATCGCTGACGATGGCCATTATTAATATTAGAGAAAGATATATTTTCCTCTTCTTTTTGTTGATTATTTCTTGTTATTTTTCCCTTTTCTCTAGGGATCACGGAGAAATGATGTTCATTTCATGAATTTATTCTTGACTACATTTCCTTTTCCTCTTTTCCTGGTTTTCAAAGGTTATCTGAAAAAAGGATTTTGTCTTAATCGTTTCCCTCTCATTGCATGGAGAGTTAGATAGCACATTCCTGCGGTGAGCGATTGATTTCATCGTTAAAGCTCGAGGAAGGCGATTACTATACAACTTAAGGTGTCAGAATCTCCACAAGATGTTGATGTCCAGATTGAACAGCCATTTAAAGAGCACTAAGACCTCTCTTGTTAGTTAAACTCAAGTCAGCTCCTTTAGAAAGAAGATACCGAACTAGATCGATGTTTCCTGTGTAAGCCGCTGTTTGCAAGGCTGTCCAGTTGTATTAATTTAAGCTAGCATCTACTTCTAGATTCGCACTTTCAAAAAGTTACATGAATTCATCATTTTATTCTTCAACTATACTCACAAACAATCCATATCGAAGATCATCCAGTGTCATCAAGCAGCTCGAAGCTAAGGGAGAATGTATTAAAAGGTCAGAGAGAGTTAGGTAGTTAACTAGTTTGAATTGGCGTTTTGTACAGCGAAATTAAATACTTCTAATGTTTTGTTTTTTTCCTGCTTTTTTCAAGGAATTACGCTGATTTACCTCTAAGAAATTAAATTTATTATTTGTTTTCAGTTTGAAATTATTTCGATTTCCATCAGCTTTCACTCCCCTTGTTTATCCTTCTTTTTCCCTTTCCCATTTTCCCAACGAGATACCAGACTTATTATTTTATTAATATTTATTTCTTGTTTAAAATACTACACTTTGCCATTCAAAAAAGCTTGCTTTTATTTCTATCTTCTTCCCTCCCCCACCACTTTTGTTTATGAGCATCACAAAAACCATATTTCGAAGCTAATAATAGTTTGACAAGTTCAATTAAATTAAATTCGAGGGAAAAATTGATTATATTGTTATTTTGATTATCCCTCCTCTCCCTCCCCTGATGTCTCATCATAAATCTCCCCTTTACTATGATTTTCGCTGTCATCATTGTTATTCACTACATTTCAATTTTGCAACTCAGTTCGGTCTTAATGATTTAACTTTTATCTGGGAGTTTATGCTTTCTTTCCTTCACTGACAGAATCTCTCTCTGATCTTAATTACATTAATACACATTTGGTTAAGTGATCATTCAAAATCTGTGGTTTTAAACACATCAGCTGAAGACTAATAATCTTGTTTGTTTCTTTGAATTCAATCCTAATGTTGTCTTCCCGTTCTTAACCTTTTTGTTCTTTTCTGATAAAATTCTCTTTAGTTTATTATTCCATATCCAGCTACTTTCACCAACTACTACCAATCAAATATTCCCTTTTTATTATCTCCTAAGCATAACAAACAAGGGGAGGGAGATAGCACACAAAAAAACAGAAGATATTAACAAATCGATATGAAATAGCTTGAGGGAACGAATCTTGTAGAACAAAGAGGTACTCAAAGCAAAAAATCGAGCCAGATTATTTATTTTGAAATAAATTTTTATTCTGTCAATTTCTCTTACTAATCTATCTAATTGCTGTTTTTTTTGTTGTTGTCAAGTTAATGATCAAATTCAATTAATTTTCTGAGAGATAAGTCGAAGACAAACATACTCAATCTTCATCACATATCTCAAAAACTACACATAATTTTCATAAAATACAAATAAATACAATATTTTAAGTTTATTTCTTTTTTGACAAAAACATCATTTAAACTCTTCTCATTTTCTACTTTGCAACGAAATCGCTAAAGCCTACAACTAAGCATCAATCGCTTTCGAATCATTTATATTAATGTACTATCCCATGAATGCTTTGAAGGAATGTTTAAAGAAGTTATACAATGATGGTCGAAGGACAAAAGGGTAATCATGCGATTATGCTTTGTAAAATACATTTGTAGTCTACGCTACCAGCTCAAACTTATCGAGATTCAAGAACTAAACATCATCCAGCATAACATAGTCACTCATTTGCTAATCAACTAACGTCATATCCCTTGTTAGGATATTCAACGCTGGCACCAAAGGCGGCATCGAATTTAACATTAAACTTTTAAGATTACCAAATGATTTCGTGAACTAAATTGTGTTTTCAAGATCTTTAAGTTGCTATTGCTAATGCGGTTGGAGCTTATTCAGTAGCGGCGGCAAGACAAGCATGAGATTTGTCGAATTCAGCAGAAAATACACACTCAGAGTCACACAGAAATTTTAATATTTCACTGAGTACTCACTGATTTCAAGAATTCTCTGCAAGAAATTAAGGCGCTCTCGATCGCTGTTCTGCACGAGCACGAGTAGCACTAAGTAGTACGTGAACACATTGATGCGTTCTCTAAGTGCGTTGAGATGATTTCTTTAAGCGAATTATTTGAAAATCCCAAGTGCTTTTAACCGCTTATCGCTAAACAACTCTTGGATATGGATATCCTTGAATAATTAGTGATCAATGAGACAAAGTTACTGAGTGAGAATAGCTGGATCGACGACAAGGAAGATATCCCTGGAGAATTTGAAATTCTCCAATGAACGATTTAATCGCTCTTCACTACGTAACATACCCTCCACTGACCAACTGCTCTTGAGCTATTCTACTAAACAATCATCGAGACAACCACAGAATCGATTGTTATCACCGTTTGTTAGACTCCACAATGCATTTTAGATTTCTTAAATCTTTGAGCTTAATAATCGTTTTCTTGCGAATTCATCCTTGATTCGTTTCTCGATGACTGCTTGTTCAAAAGAAAAGTACTAACTCTGTTAATTCGGTTATTCGATTTGACACTGTGAGCCTTTTTCCTTGCTGTTGTTTTCGGTGTTTTTCTATTTATCTTTGGATTATTCTCCTTAGTTAACCTATTCAACCATCGAAAACATACTACTGCTATTATTACTCGCTCTGTGAGCCTAAAATCTCAGAAAATATGATGCAGATCTGATCGCTTCTTGCTCTTCGCCTGAAGCATGCTCTAATAGTTTGTTTTACTACTCAATGAATTAGTTCCTAAGAATCTAATCCTAAATATTGGTTTGCTACTTTTCTTCGGAAGTACCCAACCCAGAAGATGTCATTAGTTGCTCTTCATGGTGCGTTTGCTTCGAATTATTGTAGTTTTCTTAATCTTGTTCATCTTTTCTAGCTTATTTCTCGAGATTTAACTCGTAAATCTCATGCTCTTCTAAAAAACTATCATCTTTCTCGTATACTTGCCATTCTTCTTAAATGGGTGCCCAATCTGTATTTCTACGGGCTTTTATGCCATCATTCACTAAACTATTTGACGGCATCTATGCATATATCGTTAGGCATCTACTGTTTGGATATGCTGTGCCTGCTGGAACTCTCTTTTCAAACCTCCTTTCACCGTCTGACGATGGTTGCAGAAAACTACTTGAATTCCCAAGAATTCCATTAGTTAGACTATTTGTATTGGTTCTTTCGGAGACCATCGATTTGACGCCACTACTGAAATTCCCTGAATCAGCTGCCGTTGCAGGCAGTGAACCAGCTCCCAATATGAACGTGCCTTATTTACTAATTGGGATTTATTTTGTGGATATCGATTGTGAACCAGAAGAAGGGATAATATTCCTGAGAGAATCCCTCGTGGATAGTTGATTCGAAAAATGAGAGTTATTTCCAGCAAATAGCGAGAAATGATGGTTTTATGAATACCCTGAAGATGATGAAGAAGATGAGGAAGAAATTGGAATATTGGTAAGGTTGAAGTCTATGCTAATTCTATCAATATTATCAACATTCCCTATAATTCTTTGATTATCTTCAACTTTGGTAGCACTGCTGCTTATCTATTGATTACGTGACATTCCTTATGTCGATGGGCTCTATTATGACTGCGTTTGTCGTGTCAAAACTGGTTATTTTTCTAATTAAGGTGATTTCAATTCCTTTCCAGAATTCTTGTTTTCTGAAGAAGATAATGACTTAGCTATTTCAATATTCGAAAGCAACTTCTTCGCAAGATGAGCTGGTACAGGTGCTCGAACAGCAGCAGCTGGCGGACCTCGTTTCTTTTGACTATGGTTTATTTAACTTCCTTGCACTGCTGTGCTGTCTTGACTTGCATCGAGAAAGCTACTTGGTTTCGAATTCACTCTTGATCGTGATTACAGTTCTTTCTCTCCAAATAAAAACTCTTTGCAGCTACACAGCGAAGGGTTTCTGGGAGTAGGAGATATCCCAGAGAAAGCACAGCTATTCTATAACGCTAATGAGCTGTTCCTTGGAGTGTATTTCAAGGAAAGTAACTCGATAAAGGCTTGAATTTTTCCCAACATTGCAGGATTCGTTTGGAATGTTCTTGGTCTGTATTTAACCCAGCAAAGAAGAAACTCCAAGGCCTTGTACAGCCGATTGAAAGTGTAGCTTTCGTGGACTAAAGCGAATTAAATGAATTGACTCAACAACTAATCACTGTTTATCAATAAATCATGAGAACTAATAAGCATTTTCGCATAGATTTCCTCAGCTTAGAACCCACGGCATAGAAGTTGTTAGTCGCTCATGCACTTGAAAGGGTTGACATGTATCCCTCCGCATTTCCCAGATAAACAGCATTCTTTGAATTGCACACGATTGACGTCGTGCTTCAAGTAATCACCAGATATCCTTCGAAGAGATTCACGATGTAGGTATAATCGAAAGATTTCACTTTTGCAGCGAGATTCCAGTGCAGAATCTGGTGAAGAAATTGGTGAAAAATGGTCTTTGTATTTAACCATCATGTCCATTTAGGCATTGCTAGATACAGCAGCTGGACTGAATCCACAACGAGCTGCTATTAGCTTACCTTCGAAGATCACACCCCAGTAAGAGATCTTCACGAATTCCTTGGATGATAATCGTTCTTTGGTGATAAAACTATCAGCAGATTCTGCTCGTTTTATCGAACAATTCTGCGTATTCATATCGTTTAAGGTATTTGATGTTTTAGTTATCTTTTCAGCTCCTATTCCTAGTACTATTTCGCTTCTCGTCCTTCGTTACTTCTTCCCAATTTCTTCTCTTTTATTTGATTCCTTCTTCATTTCCAAATCACCATAATTCCAATCTTCTACTTTATCCATCATGGATTGTATAACAGCAGTGTTTCTTTTCTCTCTTGCAGGTGGTAATTCCTTATCCCTCCCAATCAGGCAAGTCTTGTATCTTGCTCGGGTTTGAATATCCTCTTCCTGGCAGCCAGTCTGCATAATATCTGGGACAACAGCTAGCATTTTATCTAAGTTTTTCTCCTGATATGCTGAATTCATTTCTCCATCTAAAACGAACTTTTTAAGATTATCCTCCTCTTATGTCTTCAACTGACTATTCCTTTATTATCCCTCGTTCCCTTGTCCTTTTAAACCTGGTGTATTCACTAATCCCTAACAATTCTGTTCACCATCTGCTTTGCTTTATGCTGCACAATCAACTATTTTTTCATAAAAAATAATCATTTTTTTTAAAAAACCTTCCATCCAATGAAGGATTGAATCACCCACCAAACCAGTAAATTCACACACATGCACTGACTGGCAGCAGATCAGCCAACCTTACCTTCAACTGATGAGAGAGACTCCCTTAGACTTCCACTTGCAGCTGACTCTCTATCCTGCCTTCTGCACTTGTAGTAGGTTTGCAAGTTAATAGGAGAAGGTATATTTCCGTCCCTAGAAGGATTCATTCTTGTTAATAAAAATAATGAATATCATTTCCGGGAGAAACACCAAACAAACTCAAATCAATACAAAAAATAACAAATACCTCTTTCCTTCTTCTTCTTGGGGAGTAATAACTCTTCTCTTCCCACTTGTTTTTAATTATTACATCATTCTCATTCTTTTTATTCTATGGTTCTTAATCATTGACGGCAATAACCTTCTAAATTTCATTTAATTATCATATCATCTCATATCCCCCTTTTTTTTCTTTTTATTCCCAGTCGCTTTCACTTTTTTTTTTGCTTGATCGGAAAATTCAAAGAAATGCTAATTTTATGGCTCAGCTGTTTTGATACTCATACGCAGAATATTCAGATTCAAACATTAAATTAGCTCCCCAATGCATAAAGCGCAAATAATTCTTAGCTTACTCTGATTGAAGGGCATAACACTAGCAACAAATCCTTTTAAAGTACTCTTCTCTCAAAACGCAAGCACACTAAATCTTAAGGAAATGAATAAAAATACAAATCCCAAATATCTTTGACTTTATCGTCATTCTTCTTATCTCAAGGCTATTATCTTGAGCGAAAATACATTTTTGTAAGTTTCATTTTGACTTCAATTCAAAATACTTTTAATCTACCATCAAAATATTACACACATACGCAAAATGACATAGTAAACCACTAAATTAACTTAATCCCCTCTCCTCTTCGTTATCTTCATCCTTTAGCTTCTTTTTTCATGTATGGATAAAGAATGTAACTGTGTGTGTGTGCGTGTTTTCCAAATCCATTCTCCTCATTTTTAATTCCTTCATATTTTCTTGAAGAAATCTCTTAAATCCGTAAACGTCACTGAATCTTTCTGTTTCGATTTGCTTGCTTGAACAATCATTATCTCGATATCTTGCTAAGAGAGATTCAGTTCTGTTAAAAGATATTCATTAAAAATATCATAAATACAAAAATATAGCTCAAAATAATATTTTTTCATTATTTTTAAATAAATCTTTTAGTCTCTCTTTCTTTTGAGCATATTTGTTACTGTATTTATCTGAGATATCCTTAAGTAACTGCTTATCGATAGTACTGTGCAGCTTGAAGTCCGTCATCAAAGAGAAAATCAATTTCTAAGATTATTCCTTTTTTGAAATATATTTCAACAAAAATCAAAAATATTTATGTTATCATTATTTTTGAAATTTCTTTTCTTGCTCGTTTCGATTAATAAAAGAGCTACGTTGTTTTCTTCATAAAGAAAGAGTTATTTGAGTTCCTTTGGGGTTAGTTACGCATCATCATCTTGATCTTCAGTCATTTCCATGAACAATCTGCAGCTACCTTCTAATCCTGTGCATTCAAATCGAGAAATTAATTTACATACAACTTGTCAAATAAATTATCTTTTTTCTCATTCAATTAATAAGAACACTCTCCTATCATATCCACACAATATGCACGCGATATACCTAATTCGACGATTTTAGCTTTGAGTGGTGCTATTTCAATTCTTTGATCTTTATTCTTGTAAAGCTCTGTGAATCTCTCGAAATCAACATCGGATACTTAGTACTTCAACAACTAAGGCTACAACTTCTATGGCTTGCCAGCTTGATTCTAAGTTTAGTTCTTAAACATCTTCTACCTCTCTCTCTCTTGACAAGATTCCTTGTGTAATTTGTCTTGCTTTTTTTTCTTTGAGCTATTATTATTTCTTCTTATCTAAAGATTGATTTCTTTGTTAAAAACTGTTAATTTTATTATCTCAAATATCTTGATTAAATCTATGAGTGGGTGGGCAAGTGCGTTTTCATCGCAAATAGATAATTACTACAATTTCCGATGAATAGCAAAATAAAGGAATTCCTAAGAACGTTGAAGTATGCTTCCTTGTGTGTGAGATGATGAAAAGTTGAAGATTTTAATTGGAATTCTTAGATTTTAGATAACTCTTTGGTTTTTATCAAATAATCTAGCAATTTAACGAACAGCCAACAAAAACACTCTCACTTGTTTTAGATTAGATTACTTTGATTGAGTCGAGGGTTTAATTTATTACAAAACTAAGCTCAAAAATGGATTCGAATGAAGCTGCTAGCTTAGTTGCGAGTGTTAGGATGTTCTTCGAGATGGAGAATGAAACTGCGATAACTACTTTTCGACAGGAAATCGCTAAGCAAGCAGAGGAAATATCTATCAGAAAGTTACGAGAAGAATAACTTGAGAAGAAGATATAGACTCTGAAGAGTCGACATGAATTACGGTAGAGTGATCTTGAATTGAAGGTGAGAGAAGTTGAACGATGTGCTGAGGAAAAACTCAAGAGATACAAAAGAGACACAGAGTTAACGCTAGCGAAATACAGGGAGGAAATAGAAGCATTGAGATTTAGATGTGAATCCATTTTGGAAGAGATAATGTCAAACAAGTCAGTTTAGGAGATAAACGTAGCTAAAGATGATCTAAAGATAAGATATCTGAATAATGGTAATCTTGAGTAACTACCTAGAGACTCATAATGGAGTTACGAAGACCTTAAACTCGAACTGGAAAGGATTCGTGAAGAAAGAATTCTTGAGAAAGTGCAACTCAACAAACACAGCAGAAAAACTGAATTGTTCGTAAGACTAGCTGAAGAACGAGAAGCACAATTACAAGAAAAGGAGCAGTAAATATCGATGCTCAATGGTGTAAGTGAGAAAGTTTACTAAAGTTCTGGAATCTACATAAATGAGTTTGTCTAGACGCAAATGAAGAATTTAAGAGTATTTTTGGAAACCATGCATACTTTCAAACAGAAGATTGTGCATTTAGAAGATGAGAGATATAATCGCATCGAAGGAGCAAGGAAAGACTAAGTAACTTGGCATGTTAAAGAAAGCAATTGGGAAAAGCTGTAAATGTAATAAACTAGGAAGATTAACCAGCTAGAAATTGAACTCAAGGCAGAATAAATGAAAAGAGAAATTAGTTTAAAGGAGAATTAGTAATTGGTTGGAGGTATGTTCTAACGATTAGAGGGAGTGAACAGAGTTGCTGAAAAACGAGCGAAGAATAGTAGTTAAGTCTTGGAGGGTTAAGTGAATGAGTTAACAAGATATTACTAGACGTTGTTGGATAATTGGAAAACAACTGCTGAATAGATCAAAAAAGAATAAGGAGGATAAGAGGGATAGCAATTTGAATAAGGGAAGAGTAACTATTATGGTGTTATGAAGACTTTAGAATCAGAGAATACATAGATGAGATTGCAGAATGTGAGTTTGGTAGATTAAGTTAGTAAATTAAGTTTGGAATAGGAAGAAGTTAAGAAATTGAATGGAAATATGAATGTATAGATGAAGGAATTGTTTGGAGAGTTAGAGGAGGTCAAAGTATGGAATATTCTGCTCAAGAATGAATTAGACTTGAAGAAGTAATAAGAAATGGAGAGAATGGAGATACAGGAGAGAAATATTCAAGACAAAGGAAGAGAAATTGGTTGTAATTCAAGGGGGGAGTGTAATCTAGAAGGGAATGAAAGAAAAGGATAAAAGGAATGTGAAGATGTGAGTAGATTAGATGTACAGGATAAGTATTCTAATGGAGTAAAAGATGTATTTGGTTTTACGAAGAGTGTATCGAAAGATAATTCAAATGCAATTTTACAATTGAAATCAGCTGATGAGCAGAAACAGCACGAACAGAGTTCTGCATTTAGCAAAATTCAAGCTGAAGAACAAGAAATCTCGCATAGAGATGCTATGGCTGTTATGACTTCAACGATTTTGAAGAAAAAACGAGCAAGCGAGCAGGCAATTACTCCCGAAGAGAGTATCTACGAATCAACTGTAAAAGCTGTTTTAGCAAATCTTCGATCAGAGCTAAGTGGACTAACTTCTCTTCGCAAAACACGGAATTCCGATCTAGCTGGGGAGCTGCTGGAAATTCTAGCTAAGTAGTTACTTGATCATGGTCGAGAGAAGTCTGAGTTAGCAGATTAAGTCCGTGACGCGAGGGAAAGATTCAGTAGGAATCTATCCATCGACGAGATTAGGAGAGCGTAAGAGTATTAGTAGAGTCAAGAGAATCTGCGGGAATCTCTTCAGTAATTGATGCAGAAAATCGAAGAATCTGATAAACATTTCCTGAATCGCTTAGAGGAAAATAACATGAATTAACGGGAATTCCGATCTTAACTTTAAGCTAAATTCTAAGATAAATTAACGCAAGAAGCCATAGACTAAGCATAATTTACTGCTGAAATGCAAGCATAATTTGATGCTCTCAGTTAATTACATAAATAGACTATCGCAGCTTTAGCTTTCAATCCTCCTGGGATTTCTCAGAAATCTACCATATCTTGTGTTAGTAATAAACATACCCCTGAGAAATAAACTTACCCTATCACAATAACTGCCAATAAACACCAATCTGATGAAGACCAGGCGTAATCTTCTTCTTTCTTCTTATCTGAGTTGCTTTCACACAAAGAAAACTCCTATCCGCACTCTGAGCCTTCCAAACCACCAGCTGCAGCTTCTGGATCATCCAAGTTGCGGTTGCTCTAACCGAGGATACTATTCAGCTAGCAGAAGGCGAATATTCAATCTAATAACAGTAACAACAACAATAACACCATGCGTAAAAGTATTGCATTGAAAATCAATCGAAGTCTAAAAATGTCATCGTCGCTGCTTGATATCGCAGACACGCCGATTTAGGCATCTTCATTGACAAACAACAGGAATGACTTAGATCATATCAGCACTAGCAGCTAGAAGGAGATATCCATAGTTCCGTAGAGTAGATATTCAGTGAACAGTTATCATAGTAAAGCAAAATAAAGGTATTGCTTGAGTAGCTGTGGAAATAACAGCAATAGACAACAGCACATGGCAACTATCGATGGGATAATTTCCACAGAAGAGCATATATCACCTAATAGATATTAATATAATCTCAGTAGTGAAGGTATGTTTAGTTCTTTGCCAACTAATCACAATAATGACATAAGATCTTCTGTTTCGACTGCTGTCAAATCATCTAAGAAATCCTCTTCACGAGCATAGTCACTTCTCAATCCGATTGTAATCTCCAAACATTAATCAGATCTACGCTTATCAACTGGGATAACCACAACAGTTACTTCAATTATCCCGATATAACCACCGAATCTTCCAACAACGCTCAGACGGCAATCGCATTCAACAAATAAACCTATTTCTACAACGATCACAACTGTTCCTGAACGAATTAGCTTTCCTAATTAATAGTCTTCTTTTCAACAAGAAAAATAATAATAATCACAGATATCGAATAATGGGCGAAAATCAATGCGATTGAGTTAGCTTGCACTTGTCAGTGCAGAGACAATTACCAATAATAGCAAGCTGCCATTATCAGCGAATATTCGACTATCACGCATAATGTCTTCGTCTTGATTTTGGGAGATGTGATGTCCTTGTTATTTGTTGTATCATATTTATCTTTGCATACTATAATTATTATCTATATGTTCATTAAACCAAAGAGACTATTATCAGAAAGCATCACAACACAAACTACATAAAGAAAAATACAAAACAGCAAGTATAAACGTTGTTGGTTTCTTTAACTCAATAATAAGGTATAATCTCAATCTTTGCTAGGAGCATCGCATGTGAAATTGTCTTAAGTGTTTTGGGATCGCAGAGTGGTACAACCCTATATCCTTCTCGGATGCATGTGAAATCTAGCGCATACCATGCTATCAGATCATTTGACACTATTCCATCGCTGCGTACTTAGAACACAACCATGGCTAATTCTGGGCATGCAATCTAGAACACACCCGTCGCTGGTTTAAACACCGGATGGAAGGTGTTCAACTGCACAGTGTTGGTAATAAATGGCTTATTGTTTTTAGCGTCTTGAGCGATTCCTTTAATAGAGATTTCCACGAATGGATTGAAGACTTCACCTTCTTCTTTTTCGAATTGCAAACATTATCCACTGATGATAGATATCTTCAGAGTAAATAATGGGATAGTGAAATCAGAGGGTAACTTGCAAATACTGTTATTCTCTGTTGTGCACTGCGAATGATTCGTTTCCTCTCCTATCTTCTTGTCCTCCACATGCTTGTGCCGTAAGAAACTCGGTTTCAAAATATATCCTGAGGAATGACCTCCATTCTAAGCAAACTTTGAGAGATACAAAAACAACGGGAAATCAGCTGTTTGGAAGTTCAACGCTATGATCTAGGACCCTACTGCGAACCCAGGAAGTGGATCATAATTTGAAGAAGATACTCGAGATCCTTTTGGGTAGATTCTACTAAAAAACCGCTTGTGATAGCAAACTAATTGTTTCTCTTGTGTTTTGAGTAGTTTATCGATTTTACTCTCACTAAGAGAGACAATGTTATAAGCACAAAACGAGGAAGTGTTTGGTATTCTACTGTCATTCTGTTCTTGATATATTTCATCCAAGGAAGTCTTTGTAAAACTCTTTCCGATCATCGAAATACATTTTTTAAAATTCATATTGACAGGAGCACTGTAGTCATCATTTTCTTCTTCATCATCGTCATCACCTTCTCCTGTGTTGTTGATACTGCCTGCTCGAAGGCTCTCTGATGCTAAATCTTTTGATTTCTATTGTGCTAGTCGTGATTCGTTTGGATTTTCCTTATCTTCTTTTGCATTTTTAGATTTCACTAACACCCTCTTTTTAAGTGCTTATGGGGAAGGATAGTACCTCTGAGTCTCATAATCATCTGGAACTATATAAAGCATATCCCCTAGGATATCTTTGAGATACTGTGCCATTTTCTGCTAGCCCATTTTACCACAGTGATTCTCAATTGACAAAATTATTGGGTATTTACTCCATGCAAAGCCATATTGCTTGATGACCTCGATGATGTCCTTAAACCGAATAGAACTAGTCAAAGTGAATCCATGTGTTACCATTGGCTCTTCGTTACGTTCCTAGAAATCAATGCAAATTTTAAAATAAGTTTGTGGGAGTGTATTTTTGATTTTAAAAACATTTTTGAATACCCAAGAATCAATCTCTACACAGCGGCATCCTCTCCTGAAAGCATTGACATACGCTTAAAGGCTTGATTCACCAGTTAGTTGGTTTGAAATCAAGTATGTATTGTGAGAAGAATTCACATAGTAATCAGTCAAAGGATGATTCATGTCCTAAAATGAAAAAATATACAAGAAAAATAAGCAAAAAATAAATAAATAGGTTAACAATGAAGAACTACTAAGAATTTATATCTTTCCCTATTTAACCATATTATCCTCTTGATTTTTACTTGATATTGCGATAACTTCACTGGATCATAGATCGAATTAGTGTAATTAAAAATCAAATTCGCAAATTCCTCCGCTTCAATGAAACCTCCTCTGCAATTGAAAAACTACTACAATCTCTTCAGTAATACACTATCCAGTGCATTTTATTTCTGTTCTTGTTTCAGGAACGCTTAAAACTATACTAAATCCATAGATTTACCATCAATATTAGGGATATTTCTCTCCAGTGCATATTTATTGAAAATTTCTGTCAGTTCTTGCTTGGAAGTTAATTCTCTAGCCAGCCCAATGAATTCATCTCTTTGGAGTAATTAATCGTTGTTTCTGTCATGTTTCTTGAAAATCTCAAGTAGTTAATTCTTGCTGGCTGGGATTTTATTTTACATGATCTAAAAACCCTCTTCAAAGGATAATGTATCAGAATGATCTTTATCTGCTTTTGCAAATAAATCTAAAGCTAATTACTTAGCACTGTCATGAATCAAGTTCCTGAAAGAGAAGGAAAGAAGAATATGATTAGATTTCGTTCAGTAAATGGTGAGTTTTAATGGATCAATATTGGATTATAAACTTACTGCTATTTTGTTTGATTTGAAATCGCTAAAAGATGCTGGAGAGCTTTGAAGAACATTGTGTAGTCTGCTTCATTCAGGAACGTAAATTAATGTTTGGTTAACCCAATTTCTATGAAGAGGGTGTTCTTTTGCTGAAGTAACTTGCTGTCTGAATTTCTGAGATCTTCAGCAGAAATATCGACGGCTTCTCGTAGATTGATAACTTGTAATTTCTCAGGCAGCTACTCTTTTGGATACAAGATGACAAGCAACTCATCATCGAATTCATTTTAGTAGACGATAATTTCTTTTTGCTTCGGCCCATAGAGTGCTCGCATACCGAAGGTAATCGACTCGTAGATCACCCGCATGCTTATGTCTTCTTCTTCTAAGGACTTGTGTCGGCAGGATATAAAGTTAGCTTTTTTCATTTGGTAAGAGGGGTTTTTGTGATTTAAAACGGTGCTTCTTTGAGGAATGCTTTTGCAATAATTTGTGAGATTATTATTATTATTAGTAATAGTTTATTTTTCTAATCTACTAAATTTTAAACAGAAACCGAAATTACTTTGTAAGATTAAATCAAAACTCTCTTAAAACCCTCCAACAAGAGAGAGGTTGATCTTTTAATTCTACAATGTTGAGTAGGGATAAGATGAATAAAAGGAAGATTCTAAAGGCATACATACACACACAAAAAGGGGACACATAATAATACAAGAGAAAGAAAGAGAAAGAGAGTTGTACGTTGAATAATGACTCCTTTAACAAATACACTGGAATCTTTTGTTCCTTCTTGACTTACCCCACCAGTACCTCTTTCTAGACTATCTTCAGTTTGCCTCACATCTCACTTGAATTAAGGGAATCATCCCCAAAAAAATAATTAATAAACAAAAAAATTATTAAAATTCCCCCTAAAAATGCTAATTTTCTCTCTCTTTTTTAAAAATTTCCTTACATTTTTACTTCTGGGAGGAGTTGAAGGTCTACCTCCTTGCTGAGCTGTTCTACTATCAGCTGGTTTCAATATTTAGAAGGAACACATGAGGGTCTCATCCACAGTCATCATCGCTCCTGAGTTGTCAAACTCACCACAGTAGTTTGGAGCAGAGAATAGGGTCACAAGCTATCTTTTAGCAAAGAATTCATAACCATCTTCCACGACCTATTTAATTGTATTTGTTAGTAAAGATTCTAAACAAACAAAAACAAATATAAAATAATACCTAATGAGCTCTGCAGATCAAATCGAGATCATGCTTCTTTAAAAAGACTGATACTATCTCAGGGCTAAACACATATGAAACACCTCTCTCATTCTCAGCCCAACCTGGAGCATCTTTGTCAGGGTCACTCCATAGCAAATCGCATAAAAGACCTAGTTTTCGAGGGAAAAAAAGAGGTATTTTTTTCTATTTTGCAAATTCAAAAATTTTAGTCTACCTGTATCTGGTACATCAGTTGGTCGGATAATTCTACGAATCTATTCAAGATTAGTCAGTTCAGGAGATAGCCCTCCATGCATGCAAAAGATCTTATCATCGACAACTGCAGCAACAGGAAGGCAGTTGAAGCAATCTGTGAATGTCTTCCACAACTTGATATTGTATCTACGTTTGCCTAAAACAGTTTTATCAGACCAACAAAAGAAGAATCAGGATTTTTTTCTGCAATTTGCTAAAAAAAAATTTTCATTTGAAAATACATTCATCATAGAAACCATAGATCCTATTGATGGAAGCGCACTCGTGATTTCCTCTCAGCAAAAAGAAGTTCTCTGGATACTTGATCTTATAAGCAAGGAGCAGAGCGATGGTTTCCAGACTTTATTTACCTCTGTCAACATAATCACCCCTATTTTTATAAAAATCATAGTAAGTAAGTTAGCTAAGTTGCCAAAATGTTTCCTACAATATTTTTTTAAAATCAATGTTTTCTTTCTCTTTTTTATCATCCTTTAAAAAACTCTTTTTTCTTTGCTGTTAAAATTGAATTCTTTGCTGATTTGAATTGATTAGTCATTTGCTTCCAGAAATGCAATCTTCAACATATTTGTTATAATTTTCAATCTCGAAAACTCGCTAATTCAGGATGGTGATGTGATGATCTAAAAATGAAATCCTTACAAGAAGAGATAATTCGTGTCAGGAGGAACTGTTAAATTTGTTCAATGAACAGCAAACAAACAAAGTAAGAACGCAAGTAACAACAAAAGTTTACTTAAAATGAATATTTTTCAATCGATTTTGCTCGTTTTTAAAAACAAAAAAATTAATTCTGTTTTTGACATTTATGTGTTTATTTACATAATCCGTATTGGAAGAGTCTCAGCAAGTCGTAGTATTATCCGTGAATGTCACCTAGATATGTCATAAACAGGATAAGTTCATCAAAGCGATATGGATAATTAGTTTCGATGAATAACAAAAATGAATATCTTACCGCAAATCTTGAGAGGTGCTTCTAAATCAAGAAGAATCGGTTGGCTGATGAAGATCTCTCTTGCTTTGACACACAATCCCTTGATCTCCTGCTCGGTGATGTTAGCCTATTTTCCTGGCTTGTAATCCTTGCAGGCGAGGAGCTTCTCGATAATATTATCGACGTCTATGTCAACTTGTTTCTTCTCAGCCATTCCGATTTAAAGAATATCCTAAACTGCTTCTTCTTCTTTTAAAAGTTAAATGTAGTTGCCTTCCTTTGATTTTATTTTTGATAAATCAATTTTCTCTCTCTGCTCCACAGGTGATTTTTATTTATTCCCCTCCCCCTTTTTTTTCTGGAATAGCTAAAGTTTTTTTTTCTTCAAAGGGTTTCTTAATTAGACACATAGGAAGTTATTGCAAGATTCAAAAGAACGATCATTGTGATTATCTATATTTATTTTTATTCAATCAAGGAGTTTTTACTCAACCAATGTTCATTTTTGCTTTTTATTCTGTTTGATCTTTATTCGTCTTCTCTATTCTGATTTCTCTTATCTCCTCCTTTCATTATTTCATATGAAATAGCAGAAAAAACAAGCTAAAACAGCAATAAAATTTCATCTCTTTCAAAAAGTAATGGAGTCATCACATTATTACATAAATAAAACACTAAAAAGAATAATAAGCTACTTTCCAAACAGCTCTTATGATAAAGATAAAGGAAACAAAGTGTTCTTAATTGTTTCGATTTTTGCAAATCTCAAACTTTCTTTCTACAAACTATTAAAATAATTTCTTATTTTTTTTGCATTTTTTTCTTTCTTTCACAAACAATAGCAAAAATGTAAAACTTGTTTTTTTGTTTTAATGCGTTTTCTTTCAATTAGAAAAACTATTTTATGTTTATTTTTAACTTTTAAACAAACAACCTAGCTTTTTTATTAATGGTTCTTTGCAAAAAAAATACTTTTACTCGAGTCTAATTGTAAAAGCAAATTAAAAAATGTGTGTGTTTATTTTTTGTTTGAATGATCCATACTGGCCCTTGCCTTTAAAAAAGTTAATTTTTCTTGGGGTTGCTTGAAGATTACTGGATACTTGATTTACCCCAATAAAAAATAAGAAGAACTCATATAAAACTCTCTCTATCTCTTTTTTGGAAAACTAATTAATAGAGAAAGCTTGTTTGTCTTCCCTTCCTCTTTCTATCTTTTGACTTAAACAAAAGAAGAAAGTATTCCATTCAGATGCACCCTTTCCACTCGTAAATAAAGAACTAACATAAATATTGCATAATTTTATTCGTCTTTCTAATGAAATTTCAGTTATTTTCTAAAATATTTTGGAATTTTTGTCTGAATTGTTAGTCTAATTGCAGAGAGAACTCCAAGCAAGAAGGCTTTCCATCCAAGTAGATCTTCAAATACATCACTGTTGACTCATCACTCAGATGCCATTTCAAGCACACCAATCAGAGAATAAACCGCTGCTGCTGGTAGAGTAACAAGTCCAGTCGGTTCTGGCAATTAATTTTCTGCTCCTACAATATCTCCTCTTCCAACTCTTCCAAGTTCAGAATCTTTGTACGCTAGAGGAGTAGTTATCAAACCACGTATTAGACCGTAGAATTTCACATTCAAACCTTCACCTGATGCATCAATTCAATAGAGTTCATTTACTTAGCTCGCTCCATCTTTGCAGAAACTCTAGTAGGAATATAAATTGAGTCATCAAGCATACTAAAAAAGAAGAGAGGATTAAGAATCCAAAAAAGCCTCCACACCTAATATCTCAAGCATATCGATTATTCCTGAGAAACATCAACAAGATTAGCCTTCTTCGTCATTGTTTATGCCATTGTCTGTCAAAGAAAAACAAAAAAAACTCCTTCGAGGTTTATCTCGTTCTGAAGCTAATTTATCAATTCAAAATACACCTTTGTCTAAGCCAATAACTCCTTCTTCAAGCACATTGAATGCACCCAAAAGAAGAATTTCTTTGCTTGAATCTGAAATCCATGAAGTCTTTGACAGTAACAAAGTAACAAAATCAAAGAAATGACCAAATTTAATAGATTTAAATGATCTTTTTGTATGTATTTTATTTATTTTCATTCAGGACATGAGTAGACGCTCAATTTAGAACGTAAATCGAAGCAGAAATCTAGAAAAAACAATGGGTTTCAACGACCTCGTGCAGCAATATTAATCTCAATCTTCTGCTTAAACACAACTGCAGTAACACTAGCCATCATATACAGGATTGCAGTCTGGATCTTTTCCACCCAAAAAACACCAATACTATTTAGGTAAGAGCATATCTCAAGCAGTCGAAGAGCGAGAGTAGCTCGAGTAAGAAAAACTAGCTATGGACAGACATAGCAGATTTAGTTCTACAGAATTCATGGAATTCACTAGGAGAAAATCCAAAGTTGTAAATGAAACAGAATTTCATAGATTAGAAGCGTTTTAATAGCAGCCATAATAACAACAAATTTCTAAATTTGAGGAATTGTAAGACTCTCAGTCATCTCCTCGTCTTGTGGAGAGTAATTAAATGTCTTCCCATAGTAAATTAAATAATTTGCCCAGTAGCAATGCTAACAGTAATAATGTTTCTAATGAGTATTAGTCTCAATCATTCTAGTAGTTGCCTTTGATAAGTCATTTTTAGTCGGAGAATACGTAGAATACGATGCAGTAATAGTAGTAACCACTTTATCCAACGTATCCTCTGCTAAAGTAGTTAGCAATCATTCCATTTTAAAAAAATGTGCCATATTCTATCCTCGATGGAAATCGTTCCTTGGCTGTGATGGCGAGTAACCTTGAAGGATAGCAACGAAGTTCAGAATAAATCATGAAGGACTTCTTTCCGAACTACTCAGCACAGTAACGAGTCTTAGATTCATCTCAGAAACAGGAACTACTTTTGCTTCAAAAGTAGCAAAGATTCTAGCAATACAGTTAGATCTTCAATGAGCTCAAAAACAAACGCAAGACGTTTTCGAAATTTGCGTTTAAATCAGTTGAAAAACAAGAAAATGCTCTCATCCGACCTGTACTCGAAGAATTAGCAGATGGTGACCCCAAAGGAACAATGAGCGTCGTCGATTTGTGGTCGGACAAGAATGTGAACAAGGTAGAGAGATGGATTTAGTTGAGAAATTATTTGTTTTTATATATAATTATCTTGCAAACCATATTCAGCTTTTTAGCTTAATATTTCCTTTTTTTTTACTGTTAAGTTTCTAGGTAATTGCAAGCTCATCAAAGACAAGCTATTAATTAGTAAAATTGCAGCTGTAAAAAAGCGAAGAGGATTCTTTTTGGATGAAAAAAAACCATTTTTAATGAGTAGAAAAGATGAATTAAATCTCATCAACAAAGTCTACATGAAAGACTCCAGCAAGCTCTTTTAGTAGAAGTACTCTAGGCAGCTCGGTCGTACCATGCAAAGCGAACTAGACCAAGGAAAGAATCCTGTGAGTACTTAAGATATATCATCCAAGAAATTAGCTGAACCAAAACTTGCTTCTTAGACATCTATCAACATAAATAACAACAATTCATTAGGAAATATTAATAAAAATCAAGGATAATAGCTGCAATAGCAATTCTCTTGGAAAGGAGGATCTTAACTAGGAAGAAAGGCTTCTCCAGGGAAAAGGTAAACATGTAATTCTCTCAGTGAAGAAGACAATGAAGGTGATGATTTTGACAATGATGACGAAATACCTTCGATTGATAAGATCGTAGATGAATGGGAAGGAGGTGTAGCTGAAATATACAAGAATAACCCCAATAGTTAGCATAAAGGGAAGATAAACTACACGAAATTCCTGAAAGATTAGAATATTGTGCGGACACCAAGTAAATTCTTTGAGAACGAAAAATTCATAAAATAACTCAAGGAAGTCAGAGCAAATTCACCTAAAAGCAAGTAAGAAAATGAATGATCAATGAATAATACAAAAGAAGTTCGAAGGGCATTATGAAAATAGAATTAACTTATTAGGTTTTGAAAACTCGGTTAAAATAAATATACAAACACTCAGAATTTTGTTTCAATTTCTTTGTTCTTTTCCTTCATTTAGAGGCTTGAACATGAACAAAGTGAGTCGATTAAACGCAGATATCATCAAAGATCTAGATTACTTGAAAGAACAAAACGATCAGGAATACGGTAAACTTGTTGGCAAGATAGGATGTTTGCAAGATAGAATCGTGAAGTAGCGACTTGATTGCTATGAAGCACTTAATAATAGCTCCGGTGGGGATTATTGAAAGTAAAGCCTGCTAAAAGAGAAGGCAATTTTGCTCTTTAGAGTTTGACAAAGATTTTTAATTTTTCAACTATTTCTCAAAATGCTGCACCATAATACTCTGAATAGATTGGGTTAGGTCTCTCAAATTTTCGTCCTTCTTCTCCTTGTAACTGAATCCTTGGCTTGAGATTTCGGACACTTTCAGTTAGGAAAAGGTTAATTATTGAGAATTTGATTTCCCATCGCATAGAATTCAATTGTGGATACTTTTCTTTCCAAAGTTTAAGGAGTCTAAAGTAATTATTCTTAGAATTAGTTTTCTACTCGATTCTTGCGATTCTAGATAGCTGTGCTACTGTAAAGTTCATATCTAAGTATATAGTGGAAATTCTCTTAGTTTTGATAATACTGCTGCAAGTTTACTGGAATTAGTTGTCATCTAGACGAGAACTTGGTGGAAAAGGAAGGCACTTGAAAAGAAAAAAATATTAGAAAAAAATGAAATTAACAAGGATAATTTATGTATTAATGTGTGTGAAAAATGATAAAAATCAGCTATGATAGTTTTAGTTAGTGTTGCTAATTTGCTTTTACTCTAAGATAAAGATTGGCAAGTTGTTTTTATGACTGGATGAAATCAAACAGCGATTCCATAGAATATTCCTCCAAGGGAAAGTCGACGTTTTGATTGATTTTGAAAGCTGAAATTAATCGTAAAGCACTTAATCCTTCGATTTCAAGTTTGTTTGGAGGGAAATCTAACAACAGAACTGTATTGTATTTCTATGTTAGATCGGTTCCTAAGATACTACCAACACAGCAAGCTAATTATCTCTCTGAAATTGCTATTTTGATCTTAAGTTTCTAGGTTTTTGGGAAAATAATTAACTTGCTTCCTCCAGAGTTCAAGATAACTTAGCTTATCTCAGGGCAGAAACTCAGAATTTTGTGCAATTCCATAGGTAAGAAGGCTCTAGTTGAAAGAAAAAAGGGATTAGTTTGAAGAAGAAAAAAAAGTTATTGAATTGTATTTAAAAAACAAGAATTGAGATCAGTTGGAGAATTATGATTTTTACTTGGAAATGACAAACTCTATGATCGAAAACTATGCCACCTACCTAACGAAGAATAAGGCTTCAAAGATATCTCGCTGAAGGTATATACCTTTTAAGCTTTAGTACTATCAATACAACAACAACAACAACAAAAAAAGTTAAAAAATAAAAATAAGATTAACAGGAAAAAATTTGAGTTTTTCTTTAGAAAAAATGTCCACTGGTTTACTTTTTATTGCTAAGAAGCATATTTTTATGAGAGAACTTCATCAATAAATGTGAAAGGTTGATTATACGGAAGTGTTATTGTGATTTTCTTCTTGGGTTCTGCAAAATCAACTTTGATTCGGAACTCCTTTTGATATCCACCCATGATTGTTTTGCTGTAGTTCTTCTTATAATCGTCTATGGTCTTAGTACTGGTTTAGGAAAAAGGGAAAAGATGACTTTTGAATGATGAAAAGATCAAAAAATAAGGATTACAATTGAAAAACGAAGATAATGGATGTGAAACAAGAGAGATTCTAACGGATCAAATGCAAGTAAGAAGTGATAGCTAATCCCTCAGTGTCTTTGGAATATTTTAAGGTGACTTCAGGGCAATGCAGAAAGGTAGTGGAAATGTAGTTTTAGAGTTCGCTTAGTTTTGAGTATTCTTATTTCAATTGATATTTCTCATCCCCTACAGGGATACTAGCACCAGTAAGTAGCTGCGCTGGAATATCAGTAGTGATTGGATCACTTTGATTGTTGGAGTAATTGTTGCTGTTATTTTGAGCCTCAACTTCAGTCATTTTTTGAAGAAACTTAAAGTTTTGTTTGATTGAACAATATCAAATTCTGAATTCTTTCAAAAAGAAGAAGATTGATAATTGTTGATTTTGATGTTTTCTAGGGTTATTAGTTAGCACTGCTGGAATTGCTAAGCCAGATTAGGATAAGAGTTGATTTTGATGATTTGCTTTATCTTTTAATTGATAAGTTTTTGATAAAATAGTTATGATTTTTTTTATTAATGAGGCAGGTAGTTTTGGTTTGGGGGAGAATTGAAGTGTCGAGGTAAGCTACAGAATTAGCCAGAAAGTTGTAGAAGCGGAAGGGGTTTCATTGAATGAAGTAGAAAAGACTCATAATTTTAGAACTGTAAATTATTAATATTTTTTTTGGAATGAGTTTAGGAATAAATTTTTTCAGTGCTTAAATTATTTCATTAGCATAGATTATTAGCGGGCTTAGATATATTCCTTAAATGGCTTTCTCCAGGAACAAAATAATACTCGGCTAGGATAACTTGTTTTGTCTTTTTATTTGTGTTGAGTTATTAAATATAAAATCTCAACTTACTTTAGCAGTCCGTATGAAATAAATAAATGGAGAAAATATTATTAGATAGACAGCTAAAACATTATGAAAGCAACATAGTTTGCTAGTCTACTTAAATAGAATACCAAAAATGATGGAAACACATATGTAGGTCTCCTTAAAAATAACCTAAAAACCTAAAACGACTGCATTAATAAATCAATTCTCTTAGATAAAACTAAATTAATAGTAGTATGTAAAGACGTACCTTCTGGGGGAGATAAAAAGAGAGAGAGAGAATAGGAATTCTTTAAGGATCTAAAAGAGATAATATTGTATTATTTTAGCATTACAGATAAATAATTGAAGAAAAAATAAGTTATTTTCAAATTCTCTAAAAAAAGCTAAAACAACGATATCTTAAACAGCACATTTGAGATGCGTTTCCAATAAGATTAGGAAAAATATGAATATTTTAGACTAATTAATATTTTTATATTATTATTAGGTATTTGAAGAACTATTTGAATGCGTGTGAGAATAATGTTTTAAAATTTCTTTTTGAAGATGAAACATAGATTAAATCGATACAAACAAGCAAATAAGCAGAAAGTATCACACTTATCTCCCACGTATTGCAATGCTCTCAAAATCCAATTAGAAAAAGGAATTTTGAAACATATCCTCTTCAAATTTCAGCAGAAACTGAAATAGAACTGCCTGGATTAGCATATCCAGCTTTGCTTCTCCTTTTCGTGGTGTACTGATCTTCATGTTATGGGAAGCAACATTTATTGCACACGAATGTAATCGTGAATATGCACAAGGCTATGGCTGCAATCACAATAAGTGGGCCTAGTTTCTTCAAAAAATCCTTGAATTTTACTATTTTTTCTTCATATCCTTTATTTTTCTGTGTCTTGAATTTCTTCACTTTCTTGTTAGCTTCACTACTTTCAACTTCATCGGCAGGTATTCCTTCAGAGCTACTACTCTTCTCGCTTGGCTCCGCTGAATTTCCATCTAAAGAATCCTTTTTTTTATCAGATTCACTCTCATCATCATCTGTATCTTCTCCGTCCAAATTATTAGTATTAGCGACTCTATAAGGTATTTCTCGCATCGATGAGTCTTTGCATTTCTTTGTCCAGTAGGCTTCAATTGCATCCAAGTTTCGTTGACCTTCAAACTAACAGAGTTTATATTACTCCTTGGAGAACAGCAGCAAAGTTGGATATCCGCCAATAGAAAAAGTTTCACAGAGATCATGATTATCTGGGCAATGCACTGCGACAATCTAATCATCTTTATATTTTTTCTTAAACTCTACCCATGTCGGAAGGAGCTTCTAGCAATGAGGACACCAGCTAGCGTAGAACATGATGAACACATCTTTTTCGAGTTTTTTGGGTCCCAAACCGATTCCTGTTTTTAAGTGTAGATTTTCTTGATTGTACTCAGCAACGAGAGTATCTTTGAAGGAATGGTCACAAGCAACGAGCTGACAAAGAATCGCTACAGAAGCAGCTAAGAATAAAGATAGATGTTTTCTCATTTTTTTAGAAGAATAAAAGGAATATCTTTTTATTTAAATTCTTTATGTGTGCACAGCGTGAATCTAAATGTTTTTCGAAATATATTTTTTGATATATTTATTGTTCTTGAGTATTGTGTGTGTACTTTAGTAAAATAATGAAATTAATTTAAACTCAGTATCTTACAAGCACAAAAGGGTCTTGTCTCTGTCCTTTGTTTTGTTGTATTTTGTAATATTAAAAACATTCACATCGAAAAAACATGATTTTTTCAAATCAAAACAGAAAATGACTTAAAATATCCAATGGAAGGATTTTTCTTTGAAGAACAAAAACAACGTTTTTCTGCATATCATTGAACTAGCAATTCCTCTAATTGAACAATTTATTGCTTCATCTCTGAGGTATTCTTCTAGCTGAATGGGTGTAATTAATCTCTTGCAATTCATCTAAAGTTGGATCTATTCTATGGGTTTTTTCTTTGTGTGTATTTATTCAAAACAAGACAACAAACCAATCCTTATAAGCAAAAAATTCATTAATTTTAAATCATTTTAAATTTCATAAATCGCTTCGTGGAATTCACCTGAAATAGATGACCTTGTCATATTCTGCTTTAAATTAAATAAATTAAATTCTAAAGTGCTTGCAGTTAGCTTAAGACCAGAATCAACTAGGAATGATTTTATAAAGGAGGTAATTGATTTCAAAACTTTATTCAGGAAAGGAGATAAAACGAAAAACTGTGACTAGATTGATAGGTTAATCAAATTAATTGTTTATTTTAATTAATTCTACTAGATGATGCTAAGGAAACAAACCAAATAGGATTTAGGTGCAGCTCTCCCTTAGTTAGACTTGGAGTCTAAAGGGAAAAGCTAAGAAATTGATCTCAACAGTTAAGAAGATCCTAATCATCCAGGTGAATTAGATTTAGACGATGACAATGATGAGGATTATCAAGATCTTGCAGCTATTATTGACTCAAAATTGCCTAAAATCTAATGCGATAGAGGCTACGCTCATTCCATAGTCACTAATGTGTGCACAGTGAAAACTTGTAAGAAGCGATTGCTCTGCAAGTAATGTCTTTTAACTGATCATTTACCTCTGAAAAAGTACTCCAAGACCTTTAAAGAGTTCCTGCTTCTTAAGCGAGATAAGAAAGTCATAAAAGCCAAAAATATCATTGATATTGAATATTTTCTTGAAGAAAAACAGCAATTCGTCGAGAAACTCGATTTTGCTTATAAAATGGCAACGGAAACAGCCGAAAAAGAGTTCGATGCGTTGCATTAATCCATTTCAGACATTCTTCATACTGCCAAATCGAAAGTCCTTGAATTCAAAGCTACTAACTACTAAACTGCTAAAAAGCTCCTGGAATCACTGCAGCCATAGCTTGGCGATATCTACTTTGATGTTGAAAAACAAATGAAATTGCTGCTTTCAGTGAAAGATTTTCAAGAAATGGATGTAGCTATCAAAAAAGTTATTGAATATCCTGATCAGACAAAAATAGAATCTGTGGCGAATGACTTCAGATTGATATCCCATTACATAAAAGAGTTTGAAAGTGATGCGAGTCTCTTCGTTCTGAAACATATTGCTCCGAATATCGAACACCACCTTTCAGAGCAGCTTCAGAAAATCTCTAATGAAGTCGATGCAAGGAGGATCCTACTTGAATAAGATGTAGAAATTGACTTTTTCTATTTGGAAAAATACTGAGTTCTTTTTATTTATGGAAATTCAAAAGGGAGAAGGAAGCGTGGAGGATCGAGAGGTGATATGGAACCCCAATGGAGTCATTAACTACAAGACGGTGACAAGAAATTCTCATGATCCTATTTTGTGTGCTTGTGAGATCGACAAACAGACAATTGTATTTGGAACGGGGTAGCCAGGTAACAGTATTCTCGTGTATAATAAACTCAGCCATCAGTTTGTTGATGAATTCTAAGCGCATGAGACTTCTGTCATGAGCATTATTCCATATCATGACACAATAATTCTTTCAGCTGGGAGCGATGGTATCGTGAAATTCTGGGATATTCATGATGCAGAAAATTTCAAGACTTTCCAAGCTCACAATCATACGTTAATGACTCTGTGCAAGATCTCATAATATTCGTTTGCTACAGCTGCATTTGATAACACGATTAAGATTTGGAACTTTGAATCGGGATCGCAGACACCTGATGGTATGATTCTTATTATTTTTTTAAGATAGAGAACAAGGAAAATATTTTTTATGATTTTTTCTTAGGCACTTTGGTTGGGCATACAGAGGGAATATTCCAGGTAATATTACTAAGTAAGGAGGATTAAACTTTAGGAAGTTGTTCAGCAGATTACAACGTAAAAATATGGAATCTTGGAAGACTTGAATGCATTGGTACATTGAAGGGACATAAAAATCAAGTGAATTGCATAGACAAAATTGGTGAAGATTAGATCATCAGTGGAGGAGATGATCATCTAATTATCCTTTGGAATTGGCGGACTCTCGAGAGAGTATCCAAAATTGAATGTGTTCAGCACAGCATATGGAATCTTAAGCTTATGAGTGATTAAGACTGCATCGTTGTATCTGGGGAGGATCTTAGCATTTCTTTGCTGAGTCTAAAAAAATCAGGCATAGTCAATAAACTGTTCGGGCATAAGAGTTTTCCAAGATCGATGCTGGCACTTGCCTCAGGGACGCTTCTTAGTTTTGGATATGATGCGAATATCAAATTTTGGAAGCCTAAAATGGCGGAACAGTGATAATGACAGATTGAATAATAAAAAAGGGGAAAACATCATTTTTAATTCTATGTTTGCATATTACTTTTCTCCAAAGGATGTAAAAAGCACAAAAAATAAAAATGTTTAATCATGAAGATTTATTATGGTATCAATATTAAACTACTCCCAAGTAAATAAATAGTTTACAAATGCTTTAAAATTACTTATGGCTCATAGAATATCACAAAACTGGTTTAGAACGCTACATATTCAATTCAATAATCTCTGTCTCATGAAAATTTTGCATTCTTCTTGAAAACCTTAAAACATATTCTTTCTTTTTTTCAAAGAGTTTTCTTCTTGTCCTCTTTGTTTTTAGACTTGGTAGCTAGTCTGATCAGAGGAGGAATGAGCATACAAACTGCAATCCCAATCAGCTAAGAATTAG
>Ga0302271_10000709_pt1 | contig 32840 bp, 22 predicted proteins | sample III_Bog_N1_1_FD_198767 | JGI IMG/M metagenome (GOLD analysis project Ga0302271, IMG submission 198767) | Peat permafrost microbial communities from Stordalen Mire near Abisko, Sweden - III_Bog_N1_1 | ecosystem: Environmental > Terrestrial > Soil > Wetlands > Peat | place: Sweden: Abisko... | reverse complement strand
CAGCATTCCACTAAGGAACACAATCATTTTTTATTCAATCACCCAATGTGTCTGTGCTATCCTTTGCAACTTTCTGAGAAATGCTAAGAATGTAATTAAAGAAATGATTAAGCAAGTGTATCTAAGAACTAGAAGGAACTCAGTATAATTGGAATTCACGTAGTCTTGCTGTTGAATTAGAGTAGGATAAGAAAAAGAAGAAGAATGAGGAAGAGATTGGCAGTTTTAATTATTTGTTTCTCTCTCTCTCTTTTTGTGATTTACTGTGAATGAAATTGTATTGGATAGTGGCCAAGGATTAGCCGTTTAGGAGGTGTTTAGAAAATGAAGAACAAATCCATAATTAGAGTATTGAATCTGCTAGTAGTACAAAATATGTATTTCATTGCATTCCAGTTTATTGTTAGGACAAATAACTGTCACATTATGTAGTTCCTTTGTATCAATGAAGTTTACGAGCTACAGGTCTTCATTTAGTTAAAAGAACCATCCTTCAAAGGTAGTTGAAAATGTTATTTCATTGTCTAGTGAAAATTCAAAGTAGAAGTTAAATGAAATCGATAACTAAGAAAGACAGCACAATGAGTTTAATTCGGTAGAGAATAATTACTTAGATCGAATTGGTTTTATTGATAATAAGACTGATTGATAAGAACTAATTCAATCGATCCATGTCTTATATTAACCCACCATAGTATGGGTTCTCCTTTAAAAAGTAGTTTAAAAAATAGGATTATACTAAGGTATTTTGACTTCTCAAAAATGTTGCATTATTTTGCTAATTTCCAGATTAAAGAAATCAGTAATGTCTTTGGATGTTTTGGTTTATTAAAATTATCATTTTGCTATTACTGAAGCAATGAATTGACTACATATGAGCTTCAAATGGGTATCGGTTGAATTCATTATCTGACTTGGACAGTCTAGGTTGGTTTTTATCTTCCTAATGAACGTTGATGGCACTGTTTGGATACAAAAAATAGCCTTTATGTTGGAAGAAAAATCATTTGTATTATTATTCGTTAGGGATATGTGAATGCACATTTAAGATTAGATGATGTTTGGGAAGGTTCCTAAAGCGAAATGCTTTTTTCTGTTATTATTTAACATAAAGTTTGCTGCTTACACGCCAGAGTGAGGGTGTAAAGCAAGGCAACAATCATGAAAAAAGAGGACCAGATCAAAATAATCTTCTTATTCTGTGCTGTGTCCGCATTCACCTTTATCAATCTTGAAAACAAAATCGCAGTGAAATGTCCATGAAACAATATAGTTTTTCCTAATAAATATCTGTGATTTTGAGAGTTTTTAACTAAGCAATACGAGGAAGATTGATGGACTTAGAGTGTAGGCGGGATCTGCTGTTCTTACTGATTCTATGTAATCTCGCGAACAAACTTCATGGATTTTTTTTGCTTCACAAAAGCCTAAGCAGAAAACCTGACAATTTAGTGATGGGAAAAGCCGTAAAAGTAGAATGAAAAACAAATATTTTTTATATTCTCTCATACTGTTCCTTTTTCTATTCCAAGAATTATCTGTTCAATTACTATTTTCACTGGCTCAAAAATACATTGAACCATTGGGGGGGGAGAGGGTTTAAGAATGGGAGTGTCCTCATATTAACTTATTATTTTGACAAGTTCCCTTACCGTTTAAATCAATATTTTTTAATCAAAATCGAAATTCAGAAAAAATTTCCTTAATATTTTTCTAAGTTAAAGTAATTATTTATTGAATTCTTTGTTTACAGCATACAAACAAAGATATTTAAGAGTACAAGCCAGTTGTTATGTCAAGATCCGTTCCTGAAAATCATTGAGGTTTTTATTTTTAATAAATTGTAATAGCTGTCTTACAGCTGATCTGTTTATTGCTTGCTTTTTTCACTTAACCGCCGTTACTGTTGCCGTTTTAAGTTTTTTAAGCCCTGAATCCACATTGACTCTTGGGTTTCTTTCCTATTTCACAGTCCTCACTTCACTGATACCAGTGACAATTTTAAATTTTTTCGCATTGAAAGCATCATCTGCTACACCTGAAGAACAATATTTCCCTGGTCCAGGACTGATCGTCGCTGGATCTAAGAATCTCTTCGATTCTGGAATAGAAAATTTAGGAACAGAACACTAAAGAGTCGAGGAACTCTCTAATGTTGAAAAACCAACCCCATGGACATCTCTGAAGTATTTCTTGTCAAATTCTGTAGGCACTAATACATGATTGTTTGTTTTCAGATTCGGTAGCTTCACAGTAGTCGTCTAAAGTACAATATCCTTCCTCATTAATAGATTTTTGTCTTCATTTTTCCTGAACAACATGCTGGAGTTGTCAAGCATCTAGTTGCTAGTGCTTGTAGCAGCTTACTGAGAATTTAATTTCCCAGGAGAAGTAAGTAACGCACCACAGGAGATATTATGCCTTTTCATCAGCATCGATCGACGTTCTAGTTAGTCATTCTTTTTCAACTCTTTGTCCAATGCATAGCGTTCAGGTGACAGCCAAAACTTTTCTTTTTTCGCTCTCTGCTTGATCAACGTACGAATATCCTAGCTTGATTGACGGATAATCTATTTTTCAATTTCAAGTTAGGTTTCACCTTCTAAATCAACTTTCTTTTTCTCCCAACTTTCAAACTAAGTTTTGCACTTCAATTATCCTATATTCTTGCCTCTCTGCTTGACAACAAGAGTCTACTCACCATCTTAAGTGCATTTCTCTTCATCTAAAATACATATCCCAACTAGATCGTCACCGATGATTGTCCCTAACACTTCATCTTTTATTAGTTCTTGCACATCAAAATACACGATTTTCTATCCTTTAAAATACACCTAGCTTGTCTCACTGAAACGCATCGAAGCTGAACCAGCTACTTATTCAGTCTAACCTGTCGATGTTGAGTTCCGAACCTTCACATAGTAATCCGATTACGCATTGAAGTTTTTCAGACTCAGCACCATATTTGAAACAACCAATTAACTGGAATATTGCGCTTTAAGCTATTTATCTTCATTTGATTATCTGTATTCTTCGAGATTCGCTACAGGCGTGAATTATACTGCCAGATGTGCCTACCCTGCAACTTTATTATCAAAATCGTAGTATAAATCGACAACCACATCCAAAGGCTTCTTGATGGCTTTCTTGAGGGTCGACATAACATTTACAGTTCCTTTTCCAATTAGTAGATCCTGTTCCTTGGGGTTGCGAAAAGCATCGATAATTTACTCCTTCTTAAATATCGACAGTTATATTTTCACATCAGCATTCCGCTGGAATGTCCATGTTTAATTGAATTGAGGTTCTAAATTCCCTTTATCAACTGGCTAAGTTGTTTTTTTCTGTCCTTCAAACATCACCACTGCCCAAGGATTCTAATAGCAATACATTTTTTATTAGAAAAAAATTGCAAAAAGATCTATTGCAAGGGTATTTTTTCCAGATATCACATAGAAAGACTTTAAATATTTAAGTAATACTATTCATTATCTTCCTTATTTTTGTTACCATGCTTTTGAACTGCTCTTCTTTGCGAGTGAGAATCGCGTTCTTGAGTGTGATTGTGACTTTCCCAGGCATGGTTTTATGGTAGTTTCAATTTGCTTTTTTTGTTTGTTAATCAAATCGAAGAATGAATCAAAATTTTATGCAACCAATATTTGGTCAGCTCAACTTTAATTTTGTAAAGACTTTCTCTTAAAATTTGCGTATTCTTCTTTCCCTTCTATTCATAAAACTGCTTTAATCATTTTTTCACACACACACACATTCTCTCTCTTTCTATCTCTACTCCTTCCCTCAAACTAGTAAATATGACTATTTCCTTGTAAAAAATATTTTTTGTATTATTTTAAATTAAGAATGCAATCTTTAACTATATCATCAAGATAAACTAACCCGAAAGGGAAGCTTAATGGGTTTTTTATTAATTAATACTGGCTTAGTCGATTTGAAGAAAAATTAAACAAAAAATATACTATCTCTCCTTCTTGAAGCATAAACATCATTGGTAGCATTATCTTCCCTAAAATTATAATTTCTTAGAAATAAAGCAGTTTCTTGATTATTCTTTGATTTGGTGATGTTGATCATAAACAGTAAGCAATAAATACAGTTCAAAATGAAACAAATGCATTTCCTGCAAAGCCCTCCATATACAATCATCTGTGAAGCATCTAAAACTAAGCAGTCAACTAGAAAAACTTGTTGATAATCTTTTTCAAAAGTCTTCCCCCACTAAAATCAAAAGAAGATACTTTGAACTTGTATGCTGAATCAAAGATATTATTCTGAGAAATAGTTACATTAACTTATGCAAATTAAAATTGCAAAAGTGTTTCCTGTTATGATATTAGTCATTTTATAGAATAATTCCAATCCCCTTCCTATCTTTCCCCGCACACATTTCCTTTCTTTAAGTATGTCTATTTACTTATTTTTAAATAATCAAACATTAATCCTAATTTGTATCCTCCCTCCCCACTTTTCCTTTATCAATTTAAAGATAATTCTGGCAATTTATTTATATAGCCTTATATAGAAACTTTCTTCATCATTATTCACCTACAGCCGATGAAAGGTGATTCTAGATGAATTCATAAACTGGGCAGAATGTCGAAGGAACTGTTGTCTATTTATCGCAATCCAGCTTAGCCACATTGTCAAATAGGTATCCCATAGACCATGCAGGTTCAGCACCTTGAATTTTATTTGGTGAGTTTATTTCATAAGATTCTAGGTTAAACGCATCAGAAAGCAGACTCGCAGCGTACAAACCTAAGAAGCATTTCGTGGAGGCATAAGAATTTCCAGGTTCCCTTCGTTAGACTTCTGCATAAGGCAAGTTACAGAACTCAATGGAGGCGTTGAGAAGATCTCTAGGATGGAAGGGAGATGAGAGATTGAAATTGTTGACTGCAGTGTTTACTCCACTTACTGCTACAACAGGGCCATCAGTTGGGACTATCGGTTGGAAAGAACCGTTGATTGAGCATGTCTGTGGATCTGGTCTATCGCAATTCTCTTTGTTAAACAACTTACGAATTTTTTGAACGCATTCTTCTGGCTGGGATGTTCCAGTAACAAGTTATTTCGTTTTCGGATCAGTGTAACTGTACCCTGAGTTGAAACAGCCTGATGATATGTCCCCTGTTTCGGGTTAGTCCATGTGGATCACAGCATTTCTAGCTTGATCATTACCGAAGCCTAAATAAGTGGTTGAGTAAAGAATGTAATCGTTGTTTTATGGGAGCACAACATATTCATTTTCAGCTTCTTCTCTTGGGACTCTGAAAGTAATTTATGTTGAAGCACCACCTAAGTCGATTGTTGTAGCAGTCGTGACATGATCTTCAGTGTCTTAAGTATGGTCGACAATTGATTTCATGAGGAAGTTAGCAGAAATCCATAGATAAACACCTTCTTGACTTCCTGTTATGACTCTTCCCCAGTTTTATCCAGCAAATAAAAATCCAGTCTAGTTAAGGATCGAATTTGCTTGATTAATAATAGCGTCTTAGTCTTCCTGAGACAGCAATCTCATACCCGCAGTGGCACCTAGCATAATAGGAGAGGAAGCGTGAAGTTCTTAGGGAATGGTAGCCTTGATTTTGCTAATCAGTGGTTACAAATAATTAGCAATCCCATCAATATTCTTATCGAATGTCGAAAGCCCAGGAGAGACCTTCACGTACAGCTTTGAAACTGGATTAAGTTTGGGAAGGGAAACAATGTCTCTGCATACCCACTGATACACACTTACTTTAGTCGAACTTGAACCTGCATCTAAAATTGACCCATAACATAATTCGGAAGGTTCTTCATTGGTTCTGATGTTATGTTGCTTCTTCAAAGACCGAGAATACCCTGAGGAAACAAGGACTAAGAGAACCAGCAAAAAGTTTAAGGTACTTAATTTCATCATATTCTCCCCTCCAATTCGTTTTTTTTATCAAAATAGAAGTTATTGTTAACAAATTATATTATCTTTTGAAAAACCTCAGTTACCCTTTTGATTTGCAGTTCCCTCTTTGTAATTGAAAATTAAATCTTAATAATAATTACCCTTTTATTTCTAAATAAAAATGGTTATTGGATGGAGTAAGCGAAATACATCCTTTCATAGACTGAACATACAATACTTTCATCACTTATTTTCATCTTGGTTGGGCACACTCCAGTGAACTGTCCCCAAGCTAGGAAGGATTGAGTATGGAAAACTTGTTTATTGTGATGATTTTTGGTTGTTTTGAAAGAAAAAAAAACCACAAATCAGTCACTTGAAAGTCATTCTAGCTTTGATTACTTTTTTAAAACTAAAATAATTTCCATATGACATCATGTAAAGCATACTTTGACAAAATTTAGATTTCTCAAAATAAATGCAATATTCTGGTTAGACACAAGAATTCCAATACATTGAAGTATTTTCGTTGGTTACTGCCATTGCAAAGCATAAACAATTTTGAAGGAAAGAGTGAGAGAGACATCTCAAAAAGTAAGACTTAAGCTGTTTCAAACAAAAAAATAATTAATTATTAAATATCAGGTGTTGGTTTGAAAATGAGGATTACACTTTTGATCCCTCCCTCCCCTACCCCTCGAGTTCTCGTAAAAATTAAAGGGACTGTACAGTTTAATTTGGGTCATAAATTGGAGGATTAAATCACATCCTCTCGAAATGATCAAAAAATATTTTTCAATAACTCTAAAAGATTAACATACCAAGTAAGGCTTGTGATTATTGATCAAGCATACAAGAATTCCTTCTCTTTCTGACCCCCTTCACCTGATCTCCCTCTAGTGAAAAGCCTTCAAATAAACTGAGTGGGATTGAATCATTAGTGAGAAATAAAATGTGTTTTGTAAAGAAAAAAAGCACAAGCATATGTCAAAATAGTATTGTAATTTTAATAAAAATGTACTGCAGTCCAAATCCACCAGCTAGATCATTTCATTTATCTGTTTATTTTCAAATAATTCATGTTTCTATCTGTAATATTACATGCTTTTTCTTTGAAAAATTGCTATCCATAGCTAATAGGTTTTGGGGAGTAATACCATCCCAAATTTTTATTAATTATCGTTCTTCAATTGTTTTAGACCTTGAAAAAAATTCGAATATCAACAGTTTTTATTGTTTTTAACACAATTTTCCCTTCAATCCTGTTTTGTTCCATTTACGTTGATTCATTAAATAAATTAACAATTTTGAATTTTTTTAAAAAAAATGCCCTTTTAAGAGTGTAATATTAAATTACCCAAAGAATTCTCTCTTTTTTCTCTTTTGATCTGCAAAACCAGCACTTATCCCACCTACTCTCAACTAACTTTTTAGGGAAGCAAAAATTAAACCATATTTTATGTTTAATCATACAATAATGAGTAACAATAGTTCTACAAAATAAATCTTTAATATAAAATGATACAATAAGAAAGCGATTTTTGTATTGTTGAATCTCAAATTGCAAGTGCAGAGTACCCTTTTTGCATAAGAAATGCTATTTTAGGGTAATAAAGCTGTCTTTGTTCTGGATGAAGTTACAGACAGCGGCTAAAATAATTTATTGAACTTTAAAAATCTCTTAGTTAAACTGAGACAACTGCTAGATTGTGGAGAGCTCCTAGGTGCTATGGATCTTTCAAACTGCATGTTCGATATGATTCCACTGCTTGCATCAGCTTGTGAGAAGACTAATAGTAGTTTCCAAGATTAAAGTTTAAACTTGCAACTTCTGGGAACTGTTGAATGGCTATCTTGAATGTATCTAGAGCTTTTTTTCTATTGTGCGTTAATTAATACGCAATCGCAAGGTTATTGTAGATTTTGTAATTAAAATCAGCTTTGAGTTCAAGGCATTTATTGAGACTGTCGATCTCGAGCTCATATTGATGGAGACAATGGAGAGCATCTGCAAGACTAAAATTGTAGACAGCGTTATTAGGACAAGTATTAACAGCGTGCTTCAATATTTCTAGAGCTTCAATCTAGCTACCTTAGTGATGGATCAAAATAGATCCAAGCTCATGAAGGTATTCGGGCTGATCTGGCGAACTATTCAAGCAATGATTCTTTAGATGATCGATTGCTTTTTCATCTCCATGAAGTTGTCTGTAGACTCTAGCAATTTATAAGTTACATTGAATGGTTAACTCATTTGGTTTGGATTAATTTTGTTCTTGTTTAGAATCGGTAATTGCTAGAATTGATTCGAAAGTAGCTAGAGCTGCCCAGAAATCTTTTGATTTCATATAAATATTGCCGAGAAACAGTAGTATTCGCTCTTTCTCAGAACAATTATTGGCAAGAGCAGATTAGCAAACTGAGATAGCTTCAGAGAACTTTCCGAGGATGCATTTCAACGAAGAAAGCGATAAATATGAGGGAAAGAAATACAAATTAGATTTAATTGATTTTTCTAAGAAATTAGAAGCCTCTGAGAGGTCTCCTTTGTCTTGGTAAGCAATACCCAATAAAAACAAGGATTCTGTGTGGTTTCTGTCATTTTCTAAGGCTTAAGTTAGGAAACTAATGGCCTTTGAAGGCTCCTTAGATTCTAAGAGCAAAGCGCTTAAGTTAGCTAGTAAGTTCATGAAAAGTTCATCGGATGGGTCGATTACAGCTTTTTCATAAGTTTAAATTGACTTCTAGATTTCCCCTGCTTTTGCATATGCCAATCCTAGATTCAGTATGATGTTTAGTTGACTCTGAGCAGACTGTTCTTGCTTCAATAGTTCCTTGTAAACCCTTATTTCTTGTTTGTAATTATTTAGTTATGAGTACACAAACGCAAGGGAGTATTTTACGGTTTTGTTATGTGGATTCAGCTGTAATGCCTTTTCATAGGAAATCAGTGCTTCAGAGAGATTATTTTATTAGAACCAAAGAAACCCTTTGATGGCATAAGCATCCTGGAGTCTAACGTACTTATCGTCTAAGTAATATTCATTTTCTATCACTGATTCTTTGGATGAACTACAATTGTTCTTAATAGATTCATCTTTATCGTTTTGTGGGATGTTTTTATTATTTTACTGGATCTCTACAAACAATCTATCTAGATGAGATTAAGCCAGTGAAAAGAACTTAAAATAAGCAAGTAACTTAGAAGAACGAACAAGTCCTTAAGCTGATTTTGGGGAATACGAGAGATGCTAGAGATAATACTGAAGAGCTTACTTTGGTCTGCCAATTGAAGTGTAAATAAGCCCAAGTTTAAGTTGAACTTATTTGTAGTTTGGTTGAAGTTTCTTACAGCCCTCAAGAGCTTAAATCGCTTGGAGCACGTTACCAACGCGCATGCTGGTCACAGCGAGGATGTAATATGTCTTAATGTCACATGATCCTGCTTAGATTAAAATGCTAGCGGATTGATTCGCTTCAGAAATGGAACCTTTTTTGAATTGCAGATAGGAGAAATTCGCACGTACCTTCGAATTATCTGGGAATAAGTTAAGGCATTCTTTTATGATGCCGATTGCTTTTGAAAGTTGGTTTATTTTAAAATGCGCTCTTCCTAAGGATATATAACAATGAATGAGTTCTTCTTAGGTAAGGATTAGAGGCTCCAACGAGGAAAGATTTGCTGAACTCATGTCGATGCAATTCTAAAAGAATATTATTGCTTGCTCGTATTGTTTATCCTACAAATTCATGTTTCCTAGTAAATAGAGGCACTTTTCACTTTTCTTATGTAAATTAGCACACTTTGTCAGAAGTTGCTTGGCTTCTTCTGTTTCGCCATTTTAAATAGCTTGAACGCTTTTCAAGATGAGAATATCTTCTTCCTCTTCGCTATCTTGATCCTGTAGAAATGCCATTCCTTTTGCGAAGTATTTCCAAGCGGCTTGCGATTGTTTTGAGAGGAGATAAATCGCGAATTATAAATATAAATGGCCGTTTTCTGGTGTCATTTCGATGCATTTTAAGAGATATTTGCAGAAAAGTTTGTTTTTTCCCAGATAAGAATACAGTTAAGCATAGAAGAATAATGCCTCATACTCAAGGGTAGTCTTTTATTGGATGTCTTCTTCAGTTGAATTTTCTGATAGACTGTAAGACTCACAGAATTGCATAAGCTACAGGGAATTAGCATAATTTCTTTCCAGATATGATAATTAAGCTAACCGAAGAAATGCGATTAGCTAATACTTAAAATCTTCACACGTATGGTATTCTTCAGGAAGTAGTTTTGAAAGTTCAAAGTACTTTTTTGACACTGCGATAAAAGAAAAATTTGTAGAGACTGCGTCAAAATAGACTTACCCAAGATAACTAAGTATTTTTTTGTTTTTGAGAAAGTTTGACTCCAAATTAGCTATTACTTTAACGTCAGGTGTTTCCTGGAGGATTTCATAGACATCGAGCAAGGACTGGAAGAGCGAGGCAAAATTTTTGGTGATTGCTAAGCTCTTTTAGAAATAAATTTTTGCATTTTGGTAATCTTTTATTTCTAAATAGCAGTGACCCATAGCGCTCAAGACTTAACTGTCATTATCTTGTACTTTAATGCATTCGTTGAACCAAATGAGTGCTTCCTTGATTTCTTGAATTCTAACCCTTGCTTCTGCCAAGAGCTTAATGTGATCATAATATTTTCTGTATTTCGTGAGATTGCCTATTTTCTTCAGAAGTTCTTTCCCAATGGAGTAGTTGTCTGTATGGATTTGGCACATGCCGAGAAAGAAATAGTAGTCATCATTGTTTGTATCTTTTTCTAAAATTTTTAATAAGTAATTTTTCGCCTCAACGTATTGTTTCTTTTAAAACAATATCTCTGAACACCATAATAGAGCATCAGACTCTGTGTTATTAATCCGGAGGCTAAACTTGAGCATCCGCAGGGCTTCCGTTGGTTTATCTACCTTGCTTAAGCATCTTCTTAGTCTGGCGATGGAGAGGCTGTCAAAGTTTATTGTTCTCTCAGGTAATCTTCGTCTTCTTTTGTGAAGTTGCTGTAGGGTTAAATTCTCTTTCATTATCTCGGTCATGTATGAATTAAAGATACTAAGAGGATCAAAGGCTTTGTCCCAGTATAAGTTCGCTAATGCCTGCAAATATTAGGTATTTTGGGGACTTTATAAAGTTGCTTTTCGTAAAGCACCTATCGCATTTTGCAACTGATTTTCTCGTAAATATGCGATACTTAATTAATATAATGAAGGGGGATATGCTCGGTTCTCATCAAGAAGGGCTATTGCAGAATGATTCCTGCCTCTTTTTAAAAATATTACAGCTTTCCAATGGGCTCTTTCGCGTTAGCTTCTTTTCTCATTGAATTTCACTGATTTCAGATTTGCTGACAAAATCTCTTCTGCCTCCTCGATATTGTCTGTTTCAATATAAATTTCTACCAAAAGCATGTCGAGATAGTAATTCCAATCAATTTCAATGTAAAATCGTTTCTTCTCTATTAGTTTCAAAGAATCGTTTGTTTCTTCCTCTGATTATCTCGATTATCTGCTAGCTTTTTTCATTTCTAGCTTTATCTTCAGCAAGAAATCAATGATATCTATTGGATTTCTACCGATTTTAAAATTGATTTTGGCTTGTTAAATTAAGCACCCGAAATTCTATGGAATAACCTAGATTTTGGAATTCTCATCAAGCCTCTCATCTTCATTAAATAATCTAGCTTGCAAACCCTATTCGACGAAGTGCATCGCTAGTTAAGGATGAAAATGAGACATGAGAACAGATTCACTTAAAAGCGCGCACAAGTCAGGATCTCTGCTTGAAGATGCAAAGATACTTTAGACTTTCTTGATATTCTGAATTGATTTATTGTCCATTTCATTCAAATACCATAAGATAACAGCTTTTAGTGCGTCTACTTTCATTTTATTATGTCCCTTTGGTTGTATCAAAATATCCAAGCATGCTTTTAAGTTTTCCATGGATTCTCTGTAATTATTTAACTTCCAGTGGAGTTTGCCTAGCTCATAGTGCACTTTGTAATTCGCAGGGTAATATGGGATATTAGAATTTAAAGAGCCCGTTTTATCTTTCTTTGATGCTTCAGGAAGGCATTCATCAAAATACTTAACAGCGGAAACGCTATCATTCTAGACGGATTTGTAGAACTTTGCTTTAAAGAATAGTGCTGAAGCGTTTTTTGGTTGAGCTTGTAATACAGAATCTGCGTATTTTAGAGCTTCGTTGGACTTGGATTTCAAACAGCACTATGTACATATCAGCATGACTTCAATGTCGTTAGATTTTACAGCTAGAAAATGTTCTGAAAATGAAATAGCTTTCTACCAGTTTTTCGAAGAAACAAGAGCCTTAAGAATCTGCTTTTGTGCTAGATTTAGAAACTCTTTGAGTTCGAAATCTTTTTCGGATTGTTGAGCTGACTGCTCGGCTGAGAGGAAAAAATCTATTAATTCAATTCCTGTTGGATTTGTCAGTGCTCTCTTGTGATTGATTGCTAATTCTGTTTAAATTCTGAGCTAATCTGAAGTTGTTTCGATGGTGTCTGGACAAGTATTATCATTCTTATTGTAATTTGTTTCAGAAAATAACTGATTCATTATGTAATTTAAGCACTGCTTTATTGTGAGAAAGAGAAGAGCTTTATCTGATATGGACAACTTGGTATCTTCAGTAGATAGCAATTGCAGAACACATGAGATCCATTTGCTGTTAGGACCGATTTATTGCTATGGTGTCAACTCATCTGCTAATAAATTCTCAACACAACTCCTAAAACTATTGTTTTCTTGCTCGATTGGCTCGTTTTTACAATTATCCCTCGTTGTTCCTTGAGTTTCTTCATGCTTCACAGCATTCAGCCGATTGTCTTCTTGGGCTAAAGCACAATTGTTTATCTTCAGCAGTGATTCCTTTAATTATTTCATGGATATGCGCCTTGCTGGATCCGTTTCAAGCATACGCAAAAGCAGTTTATTAAGGGACAGAGATTCTGCCTCATCTTATTTTTGACAGTCTTTAAGATCTTCTTGGCTTGAGAGTTTATCTTTTTCTTCTTTTGAATCACCTAAGAGCGATTAGAGGATTATTCCTATCACCCATATGTCAAGTTTCTCTCCTTTTTCAATAAAAGTTGGGTTGATTTCAAATGTTATGGCTTCTTCCAAAATTTCTGGCGGATAAAAGAAAAAAATCTCTTCTTCTGTTAGAGATTTAACATATTCGCTGTAGACATGGTCTTTGAATTCTATGTTTGGGATCCTTAAAGGAAGCATGTGTACTTAGTCATATTCTAAAATGGAGAAAGCTGTTGGAATCTAGTCTGCTAAGTAGAAGTTAGCTATGCTTTGGCAATTGAGTATTTCCGCAATCTCAACAAATTACAGTAAAATTTTAGCTATTCTTCTGTGATCGAAAGGGAGAGCGCACTACTATTGTCTCAACCATTTGTTGAGGCTTTTTCCTTCTTTGCGGAACACTACAAATTATCTTCCGTCGTGATTTACTGTTCCTTCATATGTTGGCAGATATTTCTAGGTATCTTCTAATCTGATGATAGCCAGAAATATTGTATGCTCTGGTTGCTAAACTTCATTTTTTTCTTGGAAAGTTACTTCTTTGAGGAGATACTTTACATTGTTAGTCGCATCAAAGGCCTTGAAAATATCTCCGTTACCTCTCCAAGTCTTCCAAGCGTTGAGAATATCTTTAATGTTTTCTGTAATGAATGACACTTTATCTACCATATTTTCTGTTTTTATTTAGAAATAATTGGATTTCTTATTTTTCTATGGTTATTTTTTTCTATTTTAATAGAAGATACTTGCGATTAAAGTGGATGGTCATTTGTCAAATGGTTTTCTGATCAAAACTATTGAGATAGTTAATGGAGAAAAGGGCTGATTGTTTATTGGTAATTTCTTAAAAATACAATATCTCAATGAAAAGGAATAAAATATTAATAATTTATTTCTATGTCTTCACAAATTGAGCAGAAATTAATAACATAGAAAAATATTTTCAAATTAACAACAATAACAAAAAAATCATTTATTCATCAGTTTTCTGTATAGGTGCATTCTAAATCGATAACAACAATATAATACTAAGTTTAATATTCGATAAATAAATCTTTATTTTTAATAATTTACGATGAAAAATTAAATTGTTAAAAGTTTCTTGAAAATTCTTTGGAGTTTGCGAGATTGTTTAAATGAAAATCTCATGAACAGTTGATTTCTTTGATGTGTGGTACTAAAAAAATACATGAATTTCTGCTTTGATTTTTGATAAGTTTAAAAAGATTTTTATAATCTGCGAACAATAAAGAGAAATACTAGGGGTATCCAAAAGTATGTGTTTTTAAAAAATAAATACAAATATATTATATTGTGTGATATTATTGAGCATTTTATTAATTAATAACACGTACTTGTGGATACCCCTAGTATTTCTTTGAGAAACAGTTTTTGGTTTAGATCATTAAGAGCATTAAGAGAAGAGTTCATTATGCGGGTGAATCGAAGGGGTATGTGAAGATATGAAGAGAGACAATTTATGGTAGAAGAATGCACCTTATTAAATGAATAATGTATGCTTAAACTTTCACTTTCCAAATAAGGGAAACAAATAGCAAAAAGTAATCAAGTTCAGCTAATAAAGACAACACAAAACTGTCTTTGACAGCTCACACATAAAAAAACCCCGATTGGTATTTATAAGTATCCAGTGGTGAACAACTTCTAAAATTGAAGTTTTTTGATTCAAAACCCCCCTCTCTTATTAATGAAATTCCCTTTGTTGCAGCTATTTGTAGTATTTCCATATTCTTATCTGATGTCTCTAGTGTCAGGATAATCTCCCCTATGACTTCAACCTACAGCGAGAGAAACTACAACAAACATCTCCTAGACCACAGTAATGGAACTTCTGTAATTAGATTTCGTTCCTGCTTATTCTTAACTTCAATATTTCCTCCTCGAGTTAAAGATCCCATCCAAATCAATGCAGAATATTCTCGCTACCGATGAACTTTTACCAATAACTTGCTATTCATATTACACAAGTCCTGATGTCAAAACTCCCGAAGAACTACTCTACTCTTGCAAAGAAGGCTTCGACTACAACTAATACCACCGAGCTAATGGATTCTATTCCATGATTGTTCCAACTCCTTATGGATAATATACGAAAATTATACTAGTGATTCGAATCGAAACACTAAATGTGATTTACGATGTAAAGATTCGAGGCAGATTCTCTTCGTTTCCTTATGATATATGTCCATTTAACTGCAATATGGGTGCAAGTACCCAAGCAGCTTGCATAGACTAAAAATGCCACTGTCCAGCTAATTTAATCGATTATGATTGTTCCCAAGCAGCCGTAGAGATAACAACTAGTGAAAAGTAAATCCAACTCTAACCATAAATCATCAGTTACGCTTATTACCGAGTACACAAAGACATATCAAATCTCGATGATGTAGGGGAAATAATCCTCGAAATGAGTACTCAATCACCCGATCCATCAATAACTGTATTCGTGTTCTAGGAAGGTACGATTACATGGAAAATAGTACCAACTGTAGATACCACTTCCAATTATTTCGATTACGTTATCAAAGATTCTGAGCACAATCTGAGAATCAGTCCTATTTCATAAAATAACAATACGAAATAACCAATTTTCTGCGTCCTTGGGTTTTTAGCGAACTCCACCACTTAGTAGAATTCAATTACGATTAAAGTTCAATCAAGACACTATGGGATTAACATTGATTCCATTTTTTATTCTCCCTTTTTGGAGTCTAGGATCTCTCTTCATAGCCTGCATGGTGTTGTTAGTCTCAAAGATTGTTCGAATATGGTATGCTAGGAGGAATAGAGTGATAAATATCATCATTACTTTACAAGACAGTAATCTCTAAGATTTATAGTATTTTTGGATTTATTGTGAGTAAAGATTAAAGCCAAGAATCGAATTAATCGATTAGTTATTGCCTTCTGTGACATTTGAGGAGATATCCACGAAAGAGAAACAACGCGGGATGATTCTTGTGGAAGCATGTCCTATTTGTCTAGGGGAATTTAAAAACACGGATATTTGCAGACAGGCTGTTTGTTATCATTATTTTCACAAGGATTGCATTGAACAATGGCTGAAGGTAAAGGTGAATTGTCCATTTTGCAGAGCAGATCTATTTAAATAAGCACTCACTGAAATAAAAGATCCAATAGGTGAGTCAGGAGAATCATTTAGTTAACAACAACAACAATAACAATCTTAATAGTAGATAATTCCAAGTAATTTAGATATTAGTTAGGAGCCCTTTGTAGCTGAGCTTGTCCAATGAAAGAGTATTATCAAAAGAAATAGGAATATTTTTGTTTTTCTTTGGGTAGTTTCATTATTCGAATTAGAAAATGCAGAGTAATTTGGATGATTGATTGAAACAAAAATAGCGCAATCAATAAATCAGGGTAACAAAATTATTTTTTAATTATGAAATGTCTTGAGATTCACTATGCTATCAGTTCAATTATTTCTCGGAGTGTGGACGAAAGTGAACAGTCCTAGTTTTCATTGTGATTCCCCTCAGTCATAACTTAGGCTGGAATTACAATAGTCTCAAATTCACTAAAAGGATGCTAAACTAATTTATTAGGGATTTCTTTATTTTTCCCATTCTACTGATCTCTTGCAAAATAATCAGTATTATCTTTGGTTTAGACTCTGGCTAGCATATCTGCGAGCATTCTAGCAGAAACTACTTTCTTTTCCTTTGGTACTATTGCCTTATTTTATTAGTTCTGCTATTGTCTTAAGCTACTTTTCCATTTATTCTTATTATTTATGCTTTATGAGTCATTGTTTCTTTAACAAATATTAGTATTTTCCATTCGCAAACCCTCTTTTGGGAAACAAATTCCTGGGATGGTTTATATCAATCCTTCCTGTTCATTTTCTTTAGACGATTCAATGCTATTATCTTATTATTACTTTTCTTCCCTGATGTATTTTCGTTCACTAATACTAAAATTACTACCAAGTTTTTGAGTGCATTCATTAGCATTAAAAAACCCATTATAGTTTGACTACTTCTGCTAGTCTAATACCCCTAAAATATTCAGAGACTACTAGCTTTACTCATCTAAATCTTTCTCCCAGCATTCCTTTTTCCTAAGAGTCTTTCTATCTCGATAGGGATTAATTATCTTAATCATCTTCTTTCCAATCTTGACAACTTAAGAATTTTATACAACATTTGGTGTTTCATCAATCTAATCATTCTTTTAAACACTTTTTTCAAAATTCTTACTGCTATTCAACATATCTTTACTCCTGTTATTTGATTCCTAGTCAGCAGTTGTATCCCACTAGTTGCTAGGCTTCCACATATCCATGTTGATTTTCCTTTCTCTTCCATAAAAACTGGATATTTTATTCAGTGATAATGTATGTGCCACTTATCTAAATAAATCACCTTATGAAGACGATGAAGACGAAGACTGCTGTGGTTATTATACCCAAAGAGATTTTTAAGTTGCTGGAGTCTAATAGCTATTATTGCTGTTATTTTTTGTGTTTTAATTGATATGATAATTGTTATTGAGAGAATTCACTGCGTTTCTTGAAAAGATTCGATATTGCCTCTGTGTAAAAGGTGCAATAATTGTTTCAGGGATATTCAAGACATTCTTGGCGTTTATCAATTCTCCTTATGAGAAATCATTCTTATTTTAAAAGATTTTATTTGCAGAATTATTTGTAATTTTAACTAATTTACTTTCATTTTCATGTTCTTCATCAACTCCATCCAAAGGTTAATTTATTCTATTACTCTAAAGAATCCTCGTGCTTACTTTATCGTTCTTTTGTTTGGAACTAGAAAAAGCTCTAAACTCTCTAAATGAACGTTATTATGTCTGCTGGATACTTGAGTTTTATGAAATATCGGCTGATTTCTCAAAGATCTAACTACACGAATTATTATTGTCTTAGAGTATTTAGTTCTTAATTTTATATTCCATATGATAGCTCGCTGTTTGCTCCGTAGATCGAGCTGTCAAAACATCATCCTTCGATTCAAGAAAACAAGAAGAAGTAGAGTTATTTGATTTGAGATTTAAACCTGGGGATTTAGCAGAAGATTAGGAAGAATCAGTAGGAGTAAGCTTTTAAAATGCAAAGCCTATCAGTTTAGATTAGTAGGGTCTATGAATGAGCCCATTCATTTACTAGCGAGACTTGAAGGATTGTTACTTTACTATGATCTTTTTATGGTTATTATTTGCTAGTTTATTAGGGATTTCATTATTTTTTTAGCTAAGGAGGTTATTCTTGCTATCCTAGTTGTTGGTTTTGAAGCCTGTCTCTTCTTGAGCTTATTCTAAGGATTTCTTCGCTGGGCATACTCTCTTGGCTTGCCTATTGACTCTGTCACTGTGAGGGATTTAAAGTGAAGGTGGTCTACTTTGAGATCCAGATAATGATGATTAGTCTATGGCTTTTAAGCGGATGTTTTTAGGTGAGATTGCTGCAGTTTTCACAGGAACTTCCAGAACATTTCGTATCATCCAAGGAGATGCTGCTACCTCAGGAATCCAGGCTGAGTTCGCCTTTGGACGTATTTATTGGTTGTAGTCTTCTTTGGCAATCTGTTTTCCGATTTGATAAGGAGTAGCTAAGTTATTGCTACGGATGGCACTGAGAGGAGGACTATTAGTTTAAGAGGATGCAATATCAATTAGCTTATTAGAAAGACTCGTGAAGAGATTCTTAGCTTGAACTCTTTTCAGCAAAGGAACTCCGCAGTTTTAGGGTTCTTGTGAAGTTAACGTTTCTGTGATAACTAATGGAGCTAATACAGAACGAGGACAGCTTGAAAATATAGGAGAACCCTGAAAAGGAGGCTATCTCAAATGGTGAGGATGTGGCTGATGCTAGTGAACGAGAGGAAGAAGATTGAATTGAGGTTCTTCAGATAAATAGTTTTCTCCTTCTTCAATATCCTCCTACTACTCTTCTTATTGCGACATAAGTGGGTTTTAACTACTACCCTTGTGAGTTGAAGGTATCATTCGCTGTTTGTGTTTGTTAATTCTCATGATCCTTGTATTCTTGTTTTGATAATATTTTGTAGCTCTACTCCTACTATTTAAATGATTGCTTTATCAAATAATTAAATAATACTCTTCTTGGGATTTGTATTAACTTAAAAAGATAAAAAATAGGCCAGTATCCTTTTCCTAGCCAAACAATGGGACAATTAACTCTTTATTAGTTTGATTATTTTTTTGAAACAACATTAGCAATTTCTTTACAAGGAATTATTGAAACTTCTCAATGATAATATCGGTAGTTTAGCTTAGAGAGGGATTATTGAAATATTAAGAGTTGAGTAGGGTACTTAAAACAAAGGAAAACAGAATGATCATGTGTAGAAAGTAAAAAATTATTGATAGAAGGAAAAAGAGAAAGAAAGAAAAGATGAAGAAAATCAACAATTTAGGAACTTCATTACACATTTATCCTGAAAGCTACCTAATCGTTATCCGCAATTCAATATTTCAGACATTTGTAATAATACCCTGATTCACCAAAATAGCCCAAAGTTATTAAGAATTCAAGATCACTAAATTATTTTAGATATTTTTTTCAAGATTATAAAAAAACCAAACAACAATATTTTAAACCTTTTCTAATCATAATAGACCTCTCTCAGATCTTGGCGGGAATGTCATAAACACTCTACAAGATTTGATGAGGTGTTGGCGGTATTGGAAAAATAATCTAAACCTTAAAGAAACACCTAGCAAAAAGATAACAAAGCACAAAAGATTTTTTTTGATTTGCTCAATAGAATTAATTTCCCAAATTTTAACACGAAACACCCTGTTTATTTGCTAATCACAAACTTAAACAGAAAAAGAAAAAGAAAAACCAAAATAGTTATCTATCTATGTAGAAGAAGCTCTTTTTCAAAGGATCAAATGGAACCACAGCAGCGCCATCCGCTATGGAAGTTGAAAAATAACCAGATAATGGTAGTAACAACAACTAGTTGCTTCCTTGGGTTGAAAAATAGTAAAAATATTCACACATAGTTTTAGTGTCGCATTAGATGATTTTTTTAATAATTTGATTGTGCCATATTCCAGCCGACCAAGCAAAATCGAGGAAGTTAGCTATTAAGAGGAAGTTATCAAATCACTCTAAGGAGTTCTATCGTCTGGAAATGTATGTAAAAAAAATTGTTAAATTGGCAGATTATTATGATGTTTGGTGATTAGTTTCTGCAATTGGGAAATCTGTTTTGTGTTTCGATTCTTAAAAAGCTGCCACATCTCTTATTACACGGACCACCAGGCACAGGGAAAACGTCTAGTATTCTTGCATTTGCAAAGCAACTTTACGGGTAAGTCTGAGATATTCAAGAAAATTCAACTGCTAAAATTGATTTAGTTGATGAGGGGTAGATTCGAGTCTAACTCATGTTTTTGTTGTGATAGCCCTCATTTCTATCGAGAGCGTATCCTTGAGCTCAATGCATCAGATGACAGAGGAATTTAAGTTGTCAGAGAGAAAATCAAGAAATTTGCATAGCAAATTGTATCTAAAAATCCAGATAAGTAAGAAACAAGAAACATATTGAGATTGAATCTAATTTTCTTTGATTTTTCCTGTTAATAAGATCATACAAATGTCCAGACTTTAAAATTATCATCTTGGATGAGGCTGATTCAATGACAAATGAAGCATAATCTGCTCTCAGAAGAATTATCGAAGACACCTCCTCCACGACTAGATTCTGCATCATCTGCAATTATATCACTAAGTAATTGATCTTATTTAAAATGTCTCAAAATAAATCTAATGATCTTTTTGTAATTAAATCAATAAGAATTATTGAGCCATTGGGTAGTAGATGCGTAAAGTTTAGATTCAAACCTATCCCCATGGAAGCACAAATCAAGAAACTTGAGGAAATCGCTGTTTCGGAGAGTATTACATGTGAAAAAGGAGCTCTAGAAAAACTCATTGACATATCAAATGGTGATCTCAGAAAAAGTGTGAATCTCTTGTAATCTGCAGCTACTCTTTATGATCACGACATCCGCTTAGATGCTATGCTAGAGATCTCAGGAGTAATGAATGATTTTAACAAAATAAAATAATGAGAAATAATTAAGAATAAGATTATTTTTATTTGCTTCTTTTTCTCATATTTTTAAATCATTTTCACTTAAAACAGGCTATTCCTGATATCGAAGTCATCAAGCTTTATAATTTACTTCTTAGTAAAGATCTATCAAGATTACGAGCTGGTCTTTAAGAATTTATGTATTTGGGCTACTCCAGTGATTAGTTACTTTACTAATTCGCTGAGATCATTATGTCTTAAAAAGAATTTAGCGAGATAAAAAAAGCCAGAATGCTGGAGAAGATTGCTTTGACTGATAAAGGGCTGAACGAACGAGCAGACGCTGAACTTCAAGTTCTCAATATGTTCTCAAGTTGTATCTCAATTTTAGTTAATCCTGATTCGAGTAATAATAACCTCTTAATCTGAAGGATAATCAAAATGAGCACAAAATGAAAAAATACTACGATGATATTTGTATTTTAAAAAAGTATCTATGTAAGTGTACAAATTTGTTAATTTATGAAGAAAAAATTATTTTTAAGAAAATAAATAAGTTTTTGATTCATAAATGTTTGAAATATTGAATTGGATGATATCAGATTTGAAGGTAGATTTAAAATTTCATCTACTGCATGGGGAAAATGAATTCAAGAGAACGAATAGAGGATGCTGATGATAATAAAAAGCATAATTAAATAAAGCAGCTTTGGGCTATCTGAAAAGAGCAAAAATAAGAATACTTTATGTAAATAACAACGAAAATAGATATTACAATTGCAAACAATTAGCATAATAATTAAGTGAAATAAGGAAAATGAGCTACTCATATTTATTCAAGTACATCGTCATAGGTGACTCAAGTAATAATCTGAAGGAATCGATTTAGAAGAACTCTAAGAAAAAGACAGAGAGAGATTACTTTTAGAAGATCTAAGCTGATTTTTTGATGTAGTTGTTGGTGTTTTTGTTGATTAGGTGTTGGAAAGTCAGCTATTCTATTGTAGTTTATGGAAGGGAAATTCAAAGTAGAGCACGACACGACGATTGGAGTAGAATTCGGATCTAAGATACTTCACATCAAAAACTAAGACATCAAACTTTAAGTCTGGGATACGGTAAAGCACCATCTTACATGCATTTTAGCAGATAAGAATATATTTGAAATATCAGAGTTTATATTTTTCTTTCATATTTGCTTTTTTTTAATCTAACTGCTCACAACAGGCAGGCTAGGAGTCATTCAAGTCGATAACTCGTTCGTATTATCGAGGTTCGATATGCGCATTCTTGGTTTACGACATTACAAGTCGAGAGAGCTTTGCGAATATAATGAAATGGTTGGAAGACACTTAAACATACGCGAATGATAAAATAACTCTTGTCTTGATTGGAAACAAGACTGATTTAGCATCGAAGAGAACTGTAACTTACGAGGAAGGTTAAGAATTCGCATCTAAAAGAGGCATTTCGTTTACAGAAACCTCAGCGAAACTCGGATAGAATATTGAGTAAATTTTCAGAAAAAGTACAGAGGATATTCTTCAGAAAATCGAAAACAGACAAGTCGATGCTACTAATGAAGTAAAAACATAAGATTGGGATGAGATTTTGGTGCCAGAATACAGAGAAATATTATGAATAATCATTTTTAAACAACAAAATAATCTTTTTAATATTTTTTTAATCATTTTTTTTTCATGGTGTCCAGTCACTGGGTGTTAAAATTGGGCCACAGATCACAGAGAAAAAGGTGTAAGAAACTAAAAATGCTAAGAAAGAATGCTGCTGATGGACTATTTCCTTATTATTATCTAGCGATCTTTTTTCTTTGTTTAATAAATGTGCTTAGCAACAACCATCTCTGTGTTTTCTGTCTGGTGTTGTTTTTTCTATTCTCCTTATTAATTTTCTCTCTCTTTTTTTCTCAAAATCTTTCTAAATTATTTTTAAAAATGATTATTTCTACGCATTTCTATTATATTCATTGCTTTATTTAGAGTGATTCTTAAATCGCATTGACTTCATTTTTCATAACGGAGAAACAGCAATAACCATTAAAGAATATCTTTTTTCTGCAATTGACTACAACGAAAGCGAATACACCATTTACTAATAAATATTTGTTTAAATTTTAAATAAATATCAATCCTGAAGGTGGTAATATCTCTTGCTTTTTTGGAGATTTGAAAGAAGAAAAAAATTGAAGCAAAAAACTACACATACTCTTGGCTCATTTCATTTATCAATGATGCCAAAGATGACATACAGCACGACTCCTAAAATAATCAGGAAAAAAATGAGATTTAACTTGTAATTTCTCCATCTCATGATCGATTCTAGATCCTTTGCGTTGTTCTTGAGCTACTGGGATTGTAATTGGAGGACATCCGATTTTTCCTTTGTCCTCTCGAGATTACCAACATTATCAATGGCTGCAGTGAGATTGTCTTGTAGTCCAGCTTTTGTTTCAGCTAACCTCCCTTGGACTTGCTTAATCTTGTCAACTTAATCAGAGTTATATTAAATGAGCATATTTTCAGCTGCATTTTTTCCATGCATTTTGAGAACGCTATCTGTTTCATCTCCGTAATTGTCACTAATCTGCATGAAGTGCTTTCGAAGATCTTGTATCATTTGATAAGCATGTCGTTCTGGGTAGTCAAGTGAGCATATTGCCATGTATATTATATCTTAGTTGTCGCATAAGCAGAACCATTAGAACTATTATCCTGTGCTTTCTAGAGTTATTTTCTGACGTTCATTCGCGACAAGTCTGATTTCCTTCAACTTGCCGATAACGAACTCACTCTCTGTGCTGACGGATTTCTCCTAGCCGCGATCGCTGCAGGCACTGTATAAGATTTTACCGCTACCATAGCGACCGTAGATAAATGCTTTTATCTTTCCCATTGATAATTACAGGAACAATTTATCAAAATATAAATATAAAAATCAAATATCTCTAATAATAGCTCAGTCAGCTCACAGCAGACCTGTGTTAAAACCCTTGATTTTTTAAAATTTACTTATTTTTTTTTCCCCTTTTATTTATCAAGCAACAGATTACGATTGGTAGTACCTTCAAATGAAAAAACTATTTTTTTTTGACAATTTATTTGAAGAAATTAAGTCCTTTGTAGATATGAATATATTTTGTATTTTTTGTTTTGTTTCAAATTCATTTTTAGCTATTCAAATCCCTATCTTTTTCAGCTAATAAGAAGCAAATTAAACACCATATACTCTGTTTGAAACCACACTACATGAAGAGAGAGATAATACACGCTCATTGAGGAGAAGAAGAAAATACTCTCACGCACTTAAATTAGAAGATGGATGAAATGCTCACTTATATTCAAAGAGTTCGAGATAGCGGTTCTCGATGTAAGAGAAGTTTTTAGTCTTAAGTGCACGCTGGGATTCTAACTCGTCTTCAAATGTGACTAAAGCAGAGCCACTGAACTTGCCGGAGTGGGAACACAACAGGTGAATTTCACGCTCATTGACTTCGAACCCTTTAAAGAATTCGAGAATTTTTTGTTTTGTGACACTGAAGGGCATGCCCATCACCATAAGGGTTGATTTGCGCTTCTCAGGAGGGATGTTAGGCATGTTGTCCTTGCTGTAGACAGGAGCAGAGTTTACGAAATTGTGTGCCATGTAGTTTTCAAATTCTTTAACAGTAGCAAGGAAGACCTCTATGAATCTGCTGTGAATTTTTTCCATGTGATAATTCAGCGCTTTATGAGCGTCTTCTTTGTTCGAGAAGATGACAAAGCACTCACCGCCTGGTTTACCGCCCAGGACTGCACGCTTTATACCTAGAATTTATGCAGCGCAAAGATAAGTTTTTATTATAATTTTGAGAAAATATTAGCTTAGAAATCAAGAGATTACCTCCTTGATAGATTGCGAGTCCTTTGAAGAATTTTTTGATATCTTCCTCAGTGCACGAGTATGGCAGTCCTCGAATACGGACAACACCGGCACCTTCTGTGACGATTTTATTCAGGTCAAAAAATGATTCGGAAGGCACATCATCGTCGGCGCTACGTTTTTCGGGGAATTGAGATATTTTAGCTCGGTTGAATTCGTTTTCAGTGGTTTCAAAGATTTCCACGAACCTACCCTCGACTCTATTTAGATTATAGCAAAGTGCTTCTTGCTTGTCAAGAGAGTTAGCCACTCTGATGTAAGCTTCACCTGTGAACTTACCCTCGTTGTCGTAGAGGAAAGCGATGTCCTCCTTGTAGACACGAACGTTTCTCAGTAAATCATTGATTTCTTGTTCCTTGGCTGAAGGAGGCAAACCGCGAATTCGAATGAACTACTGCTGGGTAGGGTTACGGAATGGTTCCGGGCTGCGTCCACGAACGTAGCTGTTCTTTGACTTCCTTTCTCGTTGAGTAATATATCTGGATTTCTGATCTGCATTATCGACAACAACTTACAGCTGATTGTTGATCATTTTCTATTTTGTTTTTTTTCATACAAAAAATATGATAAATAGTCAACAAAACTTAGTAAACTAGCCTCGTTTTTAGCAATCAACATAGAACAAACACTTAAATCTATCCCTTACAGGCAGTGCGAAGATATATCCGGAACGGATGAGAAGATTTGAGAGTCTGACAATATTACTGATTTCAAACTACGAGATGGACTAATCGAGCAAAGGTTTCTCCTGCAGATTCGTGTAGAGAAGCATTTCGGGCAGGGTCTTGATGGAGATGGCGTGTGGGAAGTTCTTCTTGAATTCAAGAGCGATGTCAAAGTATGAAAAAAAATGTGAAGGCAATTTCATCTGCAATAACTAAGCCTCTCTCGGCAGAATCCTCGTCATGAGCGTGTCCCCATTCGAGACGAAACAAAAGGACTTGTTTGCTCTTGTGAAATTAGTGTATGCGTAGTCATTGAAATCACCAATGATATCATTGAATTATTAGGCTCCATCAAATTTATTCAAAGTGAGTTTATTCTTGGAGAATGTCTCCGGTGTGACAGTGAAGTCATCCCCCTTCACCATTTTTTATCTGGTTTCAGTTATGATTTGCTTTTTCACATCATAAACACACCAATTCAACTCCACTACTCTCCCAAGTACTTCTGCGGTACCTTCATTATCCTCTCTAAGCTAGCTTCTCAGTTTATCCACTGTCGGATCATCGCTGCCAGCTACTTAGTTATTCTCTCTAGCGGAATCTCTCATCACGCCACAACTCACCATCACTAAGTAGTCAAAACCTTGGTTCATTTTTTCCTCCAGGATTGCTTTCCCTCTCTTTCTGCACCAAATCTCAAATTTTCAAATTTTTTAATTTCCCTCCCTCCCTCTCTTACAAAGTCAAATCTTTTCCCTCTTTTGATAGACTCAATGCTTGGGGGGACTCTTTCCGGGTTGTGTGCAAGGCATTTTGAAATATAGTCTGATCTCACCTATTGATTTTTTTTCTAACTGAACCATGCACATTGTCTTGAAAGAATTTTGTTTCCAAATCTTGGGATTTTCCATCCTTTTATTAGTTCATTTTCTCACTTCTGCTTGGCTTAGCACTCCAATTTCCAAAAACAAAATCCCATTAAAAATTATACTTTTTATTCATTTTTTAAACATTAAATCAACATTTCTTCCTCCTTTTATTTGAATGTAAGTACATTGATTTTATATTTGAATTTGAATATTTATTTTTTTCACAAAAAATGCCTTTTTCATTTGCATGAGAGGCTAAATGTGCTTTCAATTGGGAAGAATAATTAATTTCACAGCCCTTCAAAATATGAATACACAGCTTTTTCAAGGAAATAAAGCTGAATAAAATTTGATTTGTTTCCAAATGAAACAGCACAAACAAAATCATTTAATTCGTGATTTCTCCGCTTAAATATTTTTTCAAAACCTCGTCTTTGTTTGCCTCTTTAATGACTGGCAAAAGCTTAGGATATTTAAATATTTTTCCTTTCAAAATTAAGGAGAAATTCAAAAAAACAATAACACTTGCCATAATGAGCATTAAAATTAAGCTAAAATGATCAAAAGTTATCTTTAGATTCAAAGAAGAGGAAAAAAGAATGAATTGATTTAGTTGAGTGATTGATCCATTCATCTAAATAAGGGCAAAAGGGAGATATTTAATCTAAAGTAAACGTTAGGGGAATTTAATAAAAAATCAGTCTATTAATCCTTTTACATAATAAAAATAATACAAATGTAAAAAAAACAATTATTTTAGAAAAATGTTTTGAAATAAAGGAATCATTGGTTGGAACAAAAACAAACGAAAAAAGACTAATAAGGAGTGAAAAAATTCACAATATTTTTTACTATCAAACTTTTAAATAATCTCAATTTGCTTCCATTCGATGATACTCTCAAGCACTTTTTGGAAAATCTCTCCAAAAAAAGCAAGCACAAAAGCCTAACTCTTTTTAGTAGAAAGAGATCGAGTGTCATGATCCTAATCTAAGACCTTCTTTCTTTCTATTTTGTTATTTTTTTTCCTAATCAATTGACGAATTCATCACCTAGACTCATTCTCGAGAGCTTAGCTACCTTTTTGCTATTTTTATCATAATCTTTAGCCTTTCCTAGAAGAATAAGTACCCATGCAGAGATACTTGCACCAGCAGGGATTAATACCATAATCCATCTAATGAAATCAGGATTGTTATCTTTGTAGGATTGAGACTCCGTGATCGAAAAGAGAACAATTCCTGTGACAAGCTTATCTAAGAAACTGTATGCCCCAAAGACAAATGCTCCACCAGCTCCTCTCAGTCCAATGACTTCAGAAATCAGATTAATAGCAGTATTGAGTTAAAGAGCTTGTGATGCTCCGATAACCATCGCAATAGGATAGATTAGATTCTTTAAGAACGAACTATCAGCTTCAAGGAAAATCAGTGATGTCTGTGACACAACCATAAGAATGACACCCAGAGTAAATGTCATTTTACGTCCTATTCTCTGATAAAGAGTATTGAGGATAGAAGAAGCACCAACCGAGGATAAGTAAAGCAACAATGGAATAAGTGCAAGCTAGAAAGATAGCTTAACCTGATCGTCACCTGTTTTATTCCCAGTGATTTGGATAACATAGTATAAATAGAAATTCAGCATAGTCGTCGTCACATTGCAGAACAGTCTACTAAACATGAATACTAATGCGTACTGATAGAACTGCACCTCACGGAACCATTATCTTTAGCAAAATAATTAAAAAGTTAATAAATTTTGTGGAATATCCTAGCTATTTTGTAGTTTTTTTATTAATTTCTAGCTCTATTTTTAAATAATTTTTAAATTATAGAGTGTTTTTAAATGAGCCCACAAAATTTATTTAAATTTTTTACTTCCAATTATTGACGTGATCAACCACTGCATCTGTTGTGCTGCGCTTGGTAGTGGACATTCTTAGTCTATCTTAAGGTTTTTCTATTTCTTCTTCATCTTGATTGTTATCAGTTTCTGCCACTTTTTCATCATCATCCTCCTCTGCTAAATAGTTATCAGCTCCTGAGAATACACAGTCCTCTATTGCAGGGTCCTTATCTTCTTTGTCTTCGTTCTCGAGTTCCTTCTTTCTCTGTGCCTTTTGTTTATCTTTTTCAAGCTGCAAATCTTCATTAAAATGTTGATTTTTCTTAGAATCTATAATTTCGCTCTTTCCAAGTCCTTTGGATATCGATGAATCTTGATTTATATTGTCTTTTCTGAATTATCTCGCTTTATTATTCGTTGAATCATTTAAATTACTGCCATTTTCAGATAACAATAATCTATCTTCAGTTTTCCCATCATCACCACCATTTTCAAGAAGCAACGACTATCGATGTTCGCCTTCTCTTTCTTTGATCTCTTTTTTTAAGTTTTTCACTGCTTGATTGCATGCTATTGTCAAGGGTACTTCTTTCACTGTAGATAAGAAAAATATACAGAAAAATGCTCCTATTGCTGAACATGCAATCCCGATTGCTTAGAATTATTGTTCACTGTCGTCGATGATTTGAAATATTATAAGGGCTAGCACTAGCAGTAACATATTAGAAAAGAATGTGAAAGTGTTGCGTCTTGTGTTTAGAATATCCCTTCGAACTCTGGAGCATGTCAACGAAGGTACCAAGGAAATATGCGCGATGTACCCGAATGCCCAGAAATAATTGAATGCAGCAGGGAAGAAAATGAAGAAAAATGTCTTGAATGAGTCACTACTGTCTAAGGGGAGGAACGAACTCATTATGGGATAGCACCACATTGGGAGGAATGTTAGCAGAACGAAGATGAAGGAGAGGAAATACCATGGAGTCCTTTTTCCAAATCTCGTGTTGTATTTGTCGGATAAAATACCTGCAGAAGGTGTGCCTAACGCATCCGCGATTTACCCAAAGAGCATTGAGTATGAACCATTTTCAAAACCTAAAACTTTCGTCAAGTAGAACAGTAGGAAGCTATGGGAAAAGCATCACAACAACCATCACAAATCAGGTAAAAATATTTAAAAATGCATGGCTCAAATAATCAAAGAGTTATTTAGTTTTACTTAAACCATGCTGCTGCACAGAGATCGTTGAAGATATGTCCCACGGAGTACCCCCAAATATCGAGTTTTCTGAGAGAATCAAAGACATAATGTGGTCGCTTTTTCTTCTCTGGGATGAGTCTCTCTTGATTGCTATTAGATTCTTCTTTCATGCTTTTCTGGTAAACTTGTATTTTTTCCTTTAATTTGTTTTGTGTGTGTATGATCAATATTAATTTTTCGTTTTCTGAGAATATAACCTTGGGAGTGCTATTTTAACCTATGGCATAAAGTGATTGTTATCCTCCTTTTTTGTGAAATCAAGGACTTGTTTTAAACTTGTATGTATCTATAGCTATCCATTTGAGGACATTTCTTCTTTTTTTTGTGAATATTTTTACTATGGATGGAAGAATCTGAAAAGGAATGAAGAATACTGGTCAGCCAGGAGATACTCTCAATCATGATTTGATTATCAATTACAAACAATATTCTTTTATTCAGATTTTTGCAAGAAAACAAGAAAAAAAACAAAGGATTTCGAAATGCAATTTTTTTAATTAGATTCTCTTTCAAAAATTTTGATTGAGAAAGACAATATTTCTTGGATAAACTGTTAATGCGTAAAATATTCCTTTTTATTGTAAAAGAAATGATAACAATATTTTTCTGGATAAACTGTTACTTCTTAAAATATTCCATTTTATTGTTAAAAGAAATGATAATTTTTGTTAGATCTATTATTCAACCTATGAATTTCAGATAAAAATCAATTGAAATAATTGAGACCATGTAGATATTTTGGACGACTCAAATTGAGATCTTGACATCCATATTTATGGCTAATCTTCAGAAAATGCAAGCAAAGAGACTCTCAACTTACTTAAAAGATTTTTTTAAGGGATTTTGAAAATTACTAAAAGTTTTTATTTTAAGCTACAAAAAACGCCTTTATAATGAATGAGCGTCATGTTAAAAAAGTAGCATCTTGGTTGCTTTTCTTGACAAATACAAATATATTTATTTTTTATATTGATTTTTACGTTTTGCTCATAATTTTCTTTTTGTACAGGGTTTTGACTGCTAAGATGGCATTATTTTTTATTAATAATTGTATTGATGTCCAGTCATTTAATGAGTATTTTTTAACATTTTCTTTAGGTAGTTCTTAAGTTAATTTTAGCTACTTAATTTGATTGTTTTTGTTTGCCTCTGTGAATTCTCAAAGAATTAAGGCGAAAAATATGAAAAAAATAAGAAAATATATGATAAAAAATGTAAAAAGGATGTAGAAAATTTAAAAACTTAAAAGATTCTCTAAAATTCGGTATTTTGTTGTTTGCATGAAATGAAGTAGATTTTTGGATATTTATGAGATTTGAGCTAAGGATTTCATTGACTTTTAGTTATTTTTTTTAGGAATTTGTCTTTCGTAAAATAGCAGACTTTTTCAAAAATGAAACAGTTCTATCCTAGCATACCAACTTCTTTCGCAACTCGAATTGCAAAAATTTTCATGGAATAACTGATATAAGGTATGGATATTCAGTTGCGTTGAACGAACAGAGCTTAAATGTTATTGTTTGACTTAGATATTCAAATCAGATATTTGATTTTGAGGATCAAATTGATTTCGCAAAATAAAGTTAGTTTTTTCATAAAAAAAACTTTGAAGATGATAAGATGGATGAAGAGAATTAGCAAAAGCTAGGATAATCTGAATAAACTCGCTGGAATTTTATAAGTATGGATTTTCCAAAAAAAACAAAGGGAAACAAAAATGACTAGGTGTTTGTTTTAAAAAAAGATTTATAATAATCTCAAAATGTTGATACTAGAAGTGTGCGACAGATGATAAGCCTGTTCGGTCACTATCCCCGCTCTTGAGAGAACTTTATCACTAGAAAATTAATATTAATTTACATCTGCCACTGAGGTGTGTTTTAGGGTTAATTTCACATATTATCAATCCCAAATAATTTTCAGCTTTAGACAGTAGCCAGCTTATATTTTAAGCCTTTTTATTGACCATTTTCGATTGATGGACAACAAAAAAAGCGCTCAATTGAAAAATGGTTATTGCTATTATTCCAAGAAATATCACATGAATAATTATATTTTCGAATTTATTTTTTTAATTTTTAAATATCCATTTTCTTAATAATTACCTTCGATCACTAAATATGAACAGGTACATTGCAAAAACTCCTTTATCCATTGTTTTTCTGTAGTCTATCAATTAAAAAAAATTGTAGTTTCAGAGAAAGATAGTCTTTCATTGTAAATGTGTTTAGCTCCTATCCTATGAATTCACTTATTTTACAGAAATAAACTGAAATTGCAAAACTTCAGTGATGTCAATTCTGTCTGAAAAATTAAGCAACCTCTTAAAAATAGTTTATTATAAGAAAAGGCCAAGGTTAATGCATTAAAAATTTTAATTTTTTTCTTTAAGAAATAAGACAATAATCTCCAGGGGAGGAGTTATAACAGGCAGTAATGGTTTTTCTGTGAAGAAATAGCTGTTGTTAGGGATTAAAATAATGGGCAAATTAGGCTCTAGGTTGCTTTTGCAGCCCGATTGAATCAACTTTACAGTTTCTTATGCTTGAAAACAACAAATTGAGCTATGAAATAAGCCTAAAATCTACATATGCATGTATGTGTCTTTGATTTATCTATGATTTAAAGGAAGTAAACTAATGGAAATAACAATAAGAAATTTATAAATATTGTTTTCTATTTCTAAAGATCAGATAAGAGGGTAGCTAAAGACATCAAAGGGGGGAAGCTTGAAGCTTTTGAATATTATCTTGCTATCGTTTCAACAGTTGATTAGGCAAAGGTGAAGAGTGAAACAGGCTGGAAATTACGAGTTATTGGATTGATTTCTTGAAACCAATAAGACAATACTAGAACCCTGGTATAAAAAGGTATATTTCAGCGGAAGAAAGACATCAAAAAAGAAAAAAAAGCCTTTTACATATCGCACAGATGTTCTAAAAGATGAAATAAAGCTGCGAAATACCTTGCAATCAGGGATTCACTTTTTTAAAGAGATTATCTCCACTATCATTTTTATTAGATGAACAATTCAAAAGAAGGGAAACTATTATTTGAGATTTTAAATTGTGAAAAGGAAGTAATGATAACCACAAAAAGCTGGAATCTTAGGGGAAGAGGGGGAGAATCAATGGAATAAACAAAACCAAAAAGCCTGGGGGGGGGGGGGGGATAAATC
>Ga0302271_10000708_pt1 | contig 32843 bp, 28 predicted proteins | sample III_Bog_N1_1_FD_198767 | JGI IMG/M metagenome (GOLD analysis project Ga0302271, IMG submission 198767) | Peat permafrost microbial communities from Stordalen Mire near Abisko, Sweden - III_Bog_N1_1 | ecosystem: Environmental > Terrestrial > Soil > Wetlands > Peat | place: Sweden: Abisko... | reverse complement strand
TGAAGTTTATTTTTAAATTCATTTAATATTGCGTGTTTATTAGTCACCACATTGTTCTTTTATTGATTGATTATTTTGTTCCATATTGATTTTCAAGTTATTTTCATTCAAAAAATCTTGATTCTCCATTTATCTTACAAGGAAAGGAAACTTCATAGAAACCTATCCTGTATTAGAATTAGTTAGGATGTCTATTTAGATTTAATAAGCAGATTTTTCTTTCTGCATGAAGATCTAATGATGTAATTCAAAAATTATATTTTACAGCAACAATAATAAAACATATCCCTCTGAAAATTGATTGTAAGGACATAATTTTTTTTTTATCCTTCCTTGATACTTGAAAATGAAAGATCAGAATCAAAAATAGAGATTTAATTTTAAGAAGCGACAGATCTCTATTTAAGGTGAATCAGAAGAACTTCCTATTCTAGCTCTCTCTTCTTTCTTCAGATAATTACAGAGTATGTAGGTAGTTGAATCATTTTTTTGAGGAAAAAGATAGTAGAGTTTCAAAGTTTTGAAGAAGAGTGCCTTCTTTTCTCCTTAAGGATTCCTGAAAATTCGTTCAAATAAACTATCCAGAGGAAAGAGAAATGCGATTTCATAGTTTTTTATTTCAAAAAGAAAAACAATGTTGGAAAATAATCTTTACATCTTATTTGAAACAGTAATGCTATGACTCTTCTCCTCTGAGGAAGTCATTAACTCTAAATTCTGCTGGTTTGTGATTATAGATCTAAGTCTAATCCAACAGGATTCTTTAGTCCGGCAATAGTTCTTTTAATAATAGAAGACATGTCTCATCCTTACTGAGAATATATCAGCTAGTGCTTGCTTCTGCAAAAGTATTGCCTCCAGTAGCTGAAAATTTCTTCTTTTTGATTAAAATAATAATTTTTTTTCTTAATCAAAAAAATAATGTGCAAAATGTGTTCTTTTTAATAAAAATATGAAAGAGATGTTTTTAAGAAATTAAGCGATTTTCAACTAGTATTCAAACATAAAAAAGGAAACAAACTTTAAAAATGTTAATAGTATCAACTTCACCACGGAACGCAAGCTGTTCTATTGATGTTGAGTTCAAAACCAAAAGAACATCGGGTGCAGGTTACATTAGAGCATTTTATGCAATTAGGGAGTATACGAGAGCAATCAAATGCATGTTCTTCCATCGTTGCTGAGGGAAAATCCAAACTCACAACTGGTGCAGGTAGTTTCATTACAACTTAAGCACTTACTACTCAAAGGAAAGCAATCAATACATTTTTTTCTATCGCTGCTGAGGGAATAGCCATCATCACATAATGTGCAGGTATCTTCTTTAGTACAACTCAAGCAGCCAGAACCGATCCGATTGCATTAGTTGCATGTTCTTCCATCGATGCTGGGGGAAAAATTAAATTCACATTCGTCGCAAGTAGTATAGTTAGAACATTTAATGCACTTACTATGGATTTGAGAGCAATCCATACATGATGTTCTATAGGGGTTGGGGGAAAATCTATTCTTACAACGGGTGCATTATGTATAGCCATCTAGAGGATTACATTCCAAACAATTTTTCATAGGGCAAGTTGCAGCTGATACAGAAGCAAGAAGTGCTGCAATTGCGAATATTGCGAAGTTTTTATTCATTTCTTTTTTAAGAATTGCTGTTGTAATTGTTTTTTTTATTTATTATTACCAATATTCAATCCAGATCGCCTGATTAATAGCCTCACTGATCTGTAATTATAATAAAATTTCGTATTCTTCTATTTCTTTAGAGACTAGATCTAAAATAAAAATAAAAATATTTTTGATCATGCTAGTACTAAGCTGAAGGAAGTCTGACTCATTTAGGGCAACTCTATTTTTAGAAAATCGGCACTCGTCTTCATGCGTTTGATTAAAAATATCTAATCTTCCAAATTTAAACGAGCCTTAAAGACGAGACTATCTTATCTTGTTTTTTATTATTTTAAAAAAGAAGAGGGGGAAGGCTGAGGAAAGGGAAAATTTACTTTATCTTTGGAAAGTATTTAATTCAAGCATTTTTCTGCATTGCCTTAAAATAGTTAAATATGAACTGTAAACTTGTAATCAAAAAATTGATTTAACAAATGATTTAAAACGATTTTTCTTTTTCATTGTGTTCCCCAACATTGTTTTAATTTCAATCAAGTAGTTTCTTTGTACTTTTTTGTTTTTTTATTTGAAGACATGGAGCAATAGCATATTGGCTGACTCTCTTTTATCTTTTCAACTTTTCAAGGCATCTGTTGTTAATAAAAGTGATTATGTTGAAGAAATGGATGCTCTTAAACACAATTTAACTTTCCATAGTTTAAAAAGAGCTTTTGTGTTTTAAAATTTTTTAATTATTTGATACATAAAAATTGATGAAATTTCTAATTAATTTGATGCAAAAAAATAATAGGCTCACTGATCTGTAATTATAATAAAATTTCGTATTCTTCTATTTCTTTAGAGACTAGATCTAAAATAAAAATAAAAATATTTTTGATCATGCTAGTACTAAGCTGAAGGAAGTCTGACTCATTTAGGGCAACTCTATTTTTAGAAAATCGGCACTCGTCTTCATGCGTTTGATTAAAAATCTCTAATCTTCCAAATTTAAACGAGCCTTAAAGACGAGACTATTTTATCTAATTTTTTATTATTTTAAAAAAGAAGAGGGGGGGAAGGCTGGGGAAAGGGGAAATTTATTATATCTTTGGAAAAAGGCTAAAGATTCTTTTTGGTTTATTTTACATTTCAATTTTAATTCAAGCACTTTTCTGCATTGCCTTAAAATAGTTAAATAAAAACTTGCATTCAAACAATTGATTTAACAAATGATTTAAAACGATTTTTCTTTTCATTCAATGTGTGTTTTCTTTGAATTTGAAAAATTTCCCCTTCCTAGTTTTTATTTCTATCAAGTAGTTTCTTTGTGCTTTTTTGTTTTTAAATTTGATGACATGGGGCAATAGCATATTGACTGAATATTCATATTTTTTAATTTTACAAGGCATATGTGTATTAATAAGTGTGATTATGTTGAAGAAATGGAGGGTCTTAAACACAATTTAGCTTTCCATGGTATTAAAAGAGTTTTGTGTTTTTAAAAAAAATAATTCTTTGATTAATATGAATTATATTTCATGCTTTACTTGGAATAATTAATAGAAATCAAATAAAAAATCGCAGTGATTCTACTTTGGAGGTGAGACATGTTATCAAATATGTGTTTGTCAATAAGTTCCATTTATGTAGTAAATTATGATACATTACATAAAGATGATGCTCAATAGTGAAAGTAATCTCACAAATGTTTCCTCAGGGATTAGTATTCTAATGAAATTATGATAATCTTCTTTAATTATTCCTCAAATATGTCAAATTCTATTGTCCTATTTCTAATATTTTAAATCGGAAAGTAGGTCGTTTGTTGTTTAGTTGTGGATGTCACTAAAAATGAAAGAAATCATCGAAATTATTAGAAGAATTTCTTGCAGGGAAGTTTCGCTGAACTATAATTTTTTTAGTGTAGCATATTCTCGTCTCCTGTTTCTTTCTTATCCTAATGAAACCTGAGAACGACCCTCTTGGTGTTGTTTTAATCTATGATTGTGAATGAATTATATTACTCATTGATAGCAGATTTAAACGAAATTTCTCAAATTTTATGTTACTGTATGTAGTTTATTTGAGTTAGATTTTCCTTCAGTTTTGGTAATCATGCTTTTCTTCAAAAACTAATTCAAATAATCTTGAAAACTTAATCTCCTTGATATGCCCATTCTCTCTTGGCTTCTCAGAATCTTTCTACTTTTTCTCTCAACATTTATTTCTTTTAGTTTTCTTGAATTCCTCTAGCAGAATTAATCAATTCGAGTACATTCTTAAGTCTTCAAACTGTTCTAATCTCCTATCATTAAATCTTCTTTCTTGGATTAGTTTTCCATCTCCAGCTCGTGAAAAGACCTAAATGAAATAGTCTCCCATCTAAGATTATCCCCTGAGTCAAGCAGTGAGAGAGAGAGAGTTAACCACAATTATCCAGAAAATTCATTAGGTTTACTTGCAGTTCTCCTCAAGCTCCACCTTGCTTAACATCTCCCTGTATGTTATACGCTCGACCAGCACAATTGATTATTGCTACTCTCGAAGGCTTCTATCATTGAAGAAATCTATTACTTTTTCTGTATCTCCTTCTCCTCCTCCTTCGCTTTGATTGACAAAGAGCTTCTTAATTACAATAATCTTAATTTTTCTTCACAAAGTAGAAGGAAAAAGATGTAATTGAGGTGATTTCTTGTTCAAGATGTGATTATTAGTAATCTTGATAACACCATCCTCTCAAAAATTTAATGTTTCTATTTTTTAGTCTGTGAACTTTACAACACAGAATAAAATGATAGTTTAGAGATGAAGTTGTGTTAGTTGAAGGGTCAAATAATTGACCTTTATTCAAAAAAATGAGATATAAAGTTGACTTCAATTTGAAAAATTGAGCAAAGAAAGTGTGAATTTTTGATCTTGTTGACATTGGATATTTTTCCTTCCAGAAATTTAGGGTGATTTGATTCCTTGGGAATGGGAGAGGAGAATGAATTAGAGAACTTTGATGCAGCGTGTTACTATAAATGTTATTATTTGTAGACTTTTAATTAAATTATTATCCTAGTTATAAACCGTCATATATTTAAATTCCTTTTTTAACATATCGTATTGTAATTAGAAAAGGAAAATTTTCAATTCCAATGGATTTCATTTTTAAATCAAGTAACAATAAAAGATGTGCTTCCAAGTAACTCAAAAAGTTTAACATATTTTTACGTTGATGTTATTAAACTAATTCTAGGAATATTATTAAAAAAGGAAAATATTTTGAATTCCCATACCATTTTTGTTAGTATTTTTGTATTATTCAAGCACTTTGAAACTAAAAATAGTATCTCTATTCTGTAATTGAAGAGATGAATGAGTTTTTATTAATCTTAAAGTACCTTTTGTTATCCCCCTTATCCACAGAAAACAACTCCTTTTGATTTTCCCAAGGAGTATGAAATTATCCTTACTAACCTTTGAGCGTTTAATTGAAATAAAGATAATCAAATCTCATTCGGGATCATATAGTATAGACAAATAAAAAAAGGTTTGAATGGTGGAGACATTAAAGAAAGAATTAAAAATTTTGGTCTTGTCCATATTCTCTCCTAAATTTCTGTTTAAATTTCCAAAAACTTTCCCCCACCTCCCCTTTATCTTCATTTTTGAGAAATGTAATTGTAAGAAAGAGCATACTTTTACCACTTTTTTATATTATTATACTATTTTTGTGTACTTTCTTCTTAATAATTGATTTAACCAAACACGCACTAAGCTGATAATTTTCTTTCTTGATGTTAATTTTGCTATGAAGAACATAAGTTTTTTCTCTTTTCCATCACTGAAAAAGGAAATTTTTGAGGAATCTTTCTCTGAATAAATATGTCAAATTATCTGAAGTAACTCACCTAGGAATCATTCAAATAATTTGCTATTCAAACAGCAATACTAGAAAAAATAATCTAAGTTGAGAATTTACATTAAATGAAGAGTTATTGAATTAAAGGGAAATTAATCTTTTTTAGACAGTAAAGCTTGATTCTCAATAGAAAATTAACTCCGTTGATTGGGAAACATTTAAATAATATTGTATTTGCATATCATCCACTCAAATTAATTATGAGAATGAAAATTCTGAGACTTTTTATGCGATAAGAACAAAAGGTTTTCTACAAAACTGAAAATCAGTTTGAGGTCATGGAAATACCATGTTAAAAGTTTTGAGTTTTATTGAAGATTACAATAAATAAAAGCACAATTTGTTTTTTGCTATTTTTACTATCTATCAAGCTTCTTTTGCTTGGAAAATTGGAAGAATACAATAACGTTATTTGATGTGTAATTTATACTACGCCAGACCTTAGAGAGTAAATTTAAAACGCTGATACTAACACTGAATCAATAATATAATTATTTAAAAAAAACTAAATTATTTTAACTTCCAAACATTTGGAAATTTCTTCTTTAACTCCTTATCCTTAAACTATCAATATCTTTATTCTAAAATGGGCTCCAGTGCTGGCAAACCAACTAATAACAACACCAAAAAATCAAGGACTACTAGGTCATATGAAATCGACCCTGCATATGGGAAAGGAGAAATGTCGTTAGATCTCTTTCTGGAGAATACCTATGAAGATGGAAAGAAATCTTCCCTTGATGCGATAACTGTGTTCAGACCTTAAATCGAACCGATTCTTGTTAATCTAAAAGATGGTGATCAGACATATTTGCACTTCAATGAGAAATCATATTATTAACCAGGGTAAAAAGAGGAATTAATGGCTAATTAATTGATTTATGATATTCAAAACTAAGAATAAAATTGATTTCCCAAATCAAAGACTTTTGTGAAATATTATCCGAAAATTACTGGGAAAATATTTAATTAACTTACCACATTAATTGAATTTTCCAGATAATGGTATTATTTTCTTTAAATATTTTCATTTTCTTAATCATTTTGCAGGTGTCATTGAGAAAAAAGCTATTTATCCATGGGCGAATTATTCCTTTTTATTTCTAATAATTCTTATTTCTAATTTGCAAACTTTGAATAACAAAAAGGGTGTTGAGAAGCCTGAATTCTAACGACGGATTCTTGGGATATTATTCTATGCCTGAAACAAAAAAAAATTAGGTTTTAAAGATGCTCATTTGCGTAACAATGTACAGTGAAGAACGAGTATTCTTAGAGCAGACATTGTATCATATTTTCAGAAACCAAAAAGGGTTTTAAGATATTGGTCTGAAGGATTTCTAAATTGTAGTTGTAGTGATTCAAGATGGTATCATGAAGATGAAAGAAGAAGTAGTCGATTTTTACTGTGATTTAGAGGGAGAGAATCTCAATGATCTACGGAATCTCAAGCTCAGAAGGTATGAGATCCAGAGATAAATTGATTTTTTAGAGTACAAAAATTAAAAGAAAATCATAGATTCCAACGAAGGACTCCCCAATACAATTCCCAAGAGAACTGCACTAGTTTATCAAAATAGACTCTAATTTGTTAAGAATTCGGTGAATAATAAGCAAGAAAGACCTAAGGTTTATTCATCGAATCATGCCCACTACAATTATAATCTACCTGGACTTACTGTGTTGAGCGTGTTCAAGCATAAGAATGCCAAGAAACTATCTTCCCATATGTGGTTCTTTGAAGGATTTTGCAGATAATTCAGGCCGAAATATTGTGCACTAGTCGATGTTGGAACACTGGTAAAAGACAGTGGGTTTATTTTGGGAGATCATGTGTTTTAAAACAAAATTTTTATAATTTTTCATTGTTAATTTAATAGCCGGCTCCTGATGGTTTATTGAAGTTCTACATATCAATGGAAGGCGATCCGCATATTGGAGGTGTTTGTGGGTTTTTAGGTCTTGAAGATCCTCCTGAATACGATGAAGAAGGTGAAAAAAAGAAACCCCATATGCTGTAGCTATAAGGGATCTTAGACGAAAAGAAAAAGAATCCCTATGAATGGTAAAACCGATGGAAAGCAAAACAAAACGAAGTCAAATAAAAGCAAGAACAACACGCAGCAATTCTAAACAACATTCCAGTCAACATTGAACTAGAAGGAAAAAAAAGACATCACATACAAAGCAGAATGTAAAATTCCAAGATGTTCGAATATATTCTACTGCTTCCATTTATGTTGCTAAAAGACTTCGTCGGTAGGGTATTCTGGTTGTTGAGTTTCATCATCTGCTCGATAGGCAGAAAATTGAGATATTTCGCAGTTAATTACTTAGAAAATTTTGGAAGTCTCAAAAAAGCTTAACTCTATGAGTATACAATGGCACACATGGTAGATAAGAACTTTGAGTCCTTACTAGGGTTCTTACATGTACTCCCAGGAGCTTGGTCTGCTTACAGGTATGAAGCATTAGAGGTTAAATTTTCTAACCGGCAGAATCTTCTCCAGAAGAAGTACTTCAAGTAACTTATCAACCCTCATAAACTAGAAGGAAATATTTAGGAAGCGAATATGTTTTTAGCAGAAGACAGAATTCTTTGCCTCGGCATATATTGCTAACCTGATAGCAAATACCGATTAAAATTCATCCCCGATGCTAAGGCATACACAGATCCAGTTGGAACCTTAGAAGAATTCATGAATTAGCGTCGTCGATGGATCAACAGTTCACTGTTCGCCTTGGATTATGTCCTGAAGCATTATAAGTTTCACGTGTAGGACAGCAATCACTCGAGTTTCCATAAGAACTTCTTGCTTCCGTTTAATATGCTATTTGCGAGAATTGGTGATTTGAACACGTATTTCATCCCTGCATTTTATTTTTACGTAGCGATCATGAGTTCATCTATATTTATGTCATCATCAGTCAACAAGGGATACTAGTATTCCCCTGAAAAATACGAAGATCAAAATCAATCGTGTTTAATAAATAAGACTTTGGAAATCTTTGATTCGATATGTGATGCAACAAAGGATATTAGGACTTCGTGCTATTATACATGTGAGACATAAGATCAACCGAAGATGTTCTATTTATTACTGGATCTGATACCTGCAATTTACATATTGTCATTCTTACTGATCGTCTTTGCGAGTCTTACATTTAAAATCAGGCTAGTTGGAACGAATGACTATGAGAAGCTACGGAGAACTGTGCTAGATGAAGTTTAAGTTGAGACAATCAAGTAAATGGAGTTAGATGTGTAGTAAAAAGAAGCTGGGATTGAGTAACTCACAGATAACAAGGAAATCAAGAAACTCAAGAAGCAAGTGGTAAAGGATAAAAGTGAAATAAAAGTGAAGGTATTTGAGTTCTCAGAATTAATTTATTATACGCTCGTCGCGAAGATCTCAGAGCATCACATCAAACTTAGTGCAATGGAGAAGAAATTCAAAATCGAATATGACAGAATCGTAAGCATAAATAATCTAATAAAAATCTCTGGGTTTAGACTTTGATTTTTTTTTTCTTAGTCTTCTCAGGAGTACGGTAATAATGTTTTCAAGATCTTAGCCACTGTTATGTCTCTTATTGTAAGCCCACTCAAAAAAATTTATAATTCCAAAATAAATATTTGAATATTACCTTATCCGCTGCTTTTGTTTCATACTTTTAGACAATGGTGATATCACTCGTCATATTGTTTGCAGTCCTGATGAGTGTCTTCAACAGTTCCTTTGGTATCGTCAAGGGGTTTGTGAAGAATGGTGGATGGATGCGGACATACATAATTTTAATGGTATCATTGAATTTTGGCTGTTACTTCATGATCCTGTTCGTCCATTTACTGTAGCCCAAGCTAGTGTGGTATATTGTCTCTTCGTTCTGGAGTTACATTGTCTATTAACCGATTTACAACTTCATTCTGATCATTTTCTCCTTCTGCAACATTGACGACGTTACATGGGGTACAAAAGGCCTATCCGATTCGAAAGACGATAACAATTATTATCTCTAGAAAGTCAAGTTTCTGATCAGATGGTTTTCAGCAAACTCCATATTACTTTTGTTGCTCATTTGTGGAAATGAATTAGCTGGATAAACACCAATAATTTTACTCGGAATCGGTATGTATGGTACAGGATATTTTGCCATCAAAACAGCACGTAAAATATCTTAATCTTCATTCAATTTCTATGCTTGTTTTTAAAAACAATTTCTTAAAAATTAATTCTCTTTTTTTTTAAAATTATTTCCTTGAACAGTCGCAATAATCAGCTACATCAAATATTTCGTATTCAACAAGATGTATTATCAATACCAAGCAAGAAAGACGAAGAGAGCCAATCTTGATTCTCAGGAACTTCTCATGAAAGAATACAATAAATTTATATCCAAAATGGAGTAAGAAAAACTCAAAAGTCATTCGCGCTAAGGTTATTAGCTTTATCATCTGAATGCATCAGTTACTGGCTCTGTTTTGGCTGAAAATCTTGGCTTGCATGCAAAGTTACAGAATTTCAATTTTGAAAAGAATAGCATTTCTTTGAATATTACACCGGAAAAGGTTTCCAATTCTTTGAATATTACACAGCAAAGGAATATCCATTCTTTGGATATTAGCTTGGAAATTAAAACCAATTCTTTGAATGTTAGCTAGGAAAGGAACGTCAATCCTATGTATATTAGCTAAAAAAAGAATGTAAATCCTTTGAATATTATCTAAGATAAGAATGCCATTTCTTTGGAAATTATCTAGGAAGAAAATGGCATTCCCTTGAATACTAGTATCAATTAATAGAGCATTCTCCCTATTACTCTTGCCATCTGAGTTTATCTAAAAAATAACAAGCACTAATTGTTTTTTTTGGGTTGATTATGAATGTATATTTTACGTACTTTACTTCTATGTTCATGTTGAGTTTAGAAACTTTTTTAGAAGAAAAAAAAGAAAAATGAAACACAATCAAATTTAAATTCTACAAGATTAAATCTGGAATTCTTATAAAATAGTTAGGTTTTTATGCATCTAAGCTTAATTAAAATACCTGTTGCTAAAAGGAATTTGTTTGGAAGATTGAATTGTGGTAACTAATTTTGTGTATATTTGAGTTATTTCACATAATCTTGTATTTGTCAAATTAAGTCAAAACTAACTCTGCTTTCGCATGTTTTAAGTTTACCAAACAAGAATATTACATAAAGCAATATTCCTCTGAATATCAAAACAAAATCCTTATTAGATTAGCTTACATCTATTGCAAACTTTGATTGTGATCAAGCAATTAATTCAAACACAGAATTAAAAAATAATATTTATTGATTGATATCATCAATTTGGAAAGAAAAAGAATAACAAGATATCTAAAGAATACTGCTGGTAAAAATAATATGATTGAGACTGATTCAAGATATAAAGACATCGAAAGTGTTCTCAATGTATAACCTGTGAAAAAGTCTATAAAGTTTAAGGTTATTGTTGTAGTTTTAGTTATTCTGCTGCTAGCGGGCGCAACAGGAGCTGGGATATATTTCTTGGGGTTTAATGGTTCTGATGGAGATAGCAAGGGATCTTCATCATCAGCAAAGCCTCTAGAGGGTAACAGCGACAAGGAGACAGCAGATGGAGAGACTAAAATTGAGGATAAAACGGAGAATAATATTGTGATGGAGAATGAAATAACTGTGAGAGACATAGGAAAAATTGTTAAGGAATCTGAAACGATTATGATTGAAAGTTAAGGATAAGAGATTGATGGAGGTGTTTAAGATGGTGATAAAGATAAACAATAGGAAAGAGAGGAAAAGGATCAGAAGGACAAGGATAGGAATTCAGAAAAAGAAGGAGAACTAGAGGTAGAAGACACTAGAAACTAGAAATATCTTGAGGATGTACCTCTCGAAATGAATAAAGATCTGGACATGAAATAGTAAACCCAAGAACATTAAACAAACGAAGATCAAGAAATCCATCACGACATTGATGGAGAAGTCTAATAACGAGGTGATAACCTTACAGGGGAGGACGATGAAATTCAAGAACGAGAAAGAGAAATAGAATAGATCATTAACGACATGCGTTAGTTGTTTAATCAAGTAATAGCTTGGATTAATGGAGTTCTAAACGGATGAAGGGTCAAGAGATTAAGGATAATAAAATGGGAGAAAATGAGCTTAGAAGAATTAAGATCCTCTCATTGAAAGAATAAAAATAATAAATCGTTCTAAAAACTACAATAAAAATATATTTTACTTTTATACTTTAAGTTATTTGGGAATTTTAAAGACAAAATAGTCTTCTTCTTTTTCTTCTTCGTCTCCCTTATGTCTCTGTGTGTGGTAATTTGATCATCTGATCTGTCTGAAAATATATCTTTGTGAATTGGTACCCCAAAGTACAGCAGAACAAATTTATTATGATATTTTTGAGTTGTCTTGAAAAATTAAAAATTATTATTTTGTGGGAAAAATAATCAATAGTATGATTAAAGGATTCAACCAGAGAATCCAATATTTAAGTTTAGAAAACTCACCCATGTGATATGATGCACTATCCTTGGAAGGAGTCATGATATTAACAAGAGATATGCGCTGTGTGTAAAAGCTAGCTTTTTTTTTGTTTGATATGTATTGTTAGTTTTCAATAGCAAAATCAAATTTAAGACAATTTCTTCTTCAACTAAATAAAATATCACAAAGAGATTGAGGTATTCAATGGGAACACATATCTTATTACTATTAAAGAAAAGATTTCTAGCTTATTTTGGGTATTTATTTCAAACTAATTTAGCCTCATTCTTCTTCATTCTCCTCTACTTCTTCATCGTCGTCTGCAAAAGACAACAACTTTTTATTACTAGGCTTATTTAGCGGCATATTATATACAATCTTCTATTTCTTAATAGTTGTTTCTAATCCTTATTTCACTAAATCTATACCTCCCTTTCTCTTGAATATCCTACTCGTTCCTCTAACTGGATCTTTCTCTCTTTCTTACGTAATCGCCTCTTTATTCGCTTCGAATGTATTTTACGCTTAAATATCATTTCCATGTCTAGTTTCTGCTTGTTTCACTCGCTGATCTTCAAAGAAATGACCAGCTAACTCCAATAGCCATTTAGGATCAACTTCAGATACTTCTCTCATGTAGTACTTCGATGTGAATACAACTTCAGAATACAGCACCCAGGTTGGGAAATTTATATTCAAAATCGATGTTGGATGTAAATAAAGTGTTTCCTTATTACGGAGGTTTCTGTACGATCCATCAGCTTATCGCTAGGCTACATTCATAAAGAATGCAGTGACTAAGCATCGTAGAATTCCTTCGATATCATCCGCACTGCTTTCAACTTTGAAACCCATGTGTTTAACTTGTTTCATCAGCTGATCGTGAATCTTCAGTGCCATTGATAAGCTCTTTGAGTTTAGTTTATGTTCGTTGCAGAAACCTATTCTGTTTTGAGGGTTCTTCAAATGCCGAAACGCTAGGAATATGTTGATTAGGGTTATGTGATCTCCTTCTTTAGCACCGAGTTTCTTTTTTTATTTTAAAATCGTCACGGGGTCAAATCCACTGTAGAATACTTGTCCTTGCAAGCTCAACATCGCACAGAGGATCAATGCTTCTTCACTACAAGCGAAGTTGTCCTTGAAACTGTTCAGAAGAAGAACCTAAGGAGGGGGGAAAGACAAAAAAAATTAAATATTAATATTAGAAACATATTTAAAATATGATAACTTCTTTTTATTTTGTAATATGCTTACTCCAAGCTTAGTTTCAAGATTGAAGTCAGATAACAGCAATCCAATTTCCTTGGTAAGCTCGCATTGCTTATCTATGACATTGAGAGCATAAAGCTATTCAATAGACTTAGCAAATGCATCTTCTTTCGGGTAAGTTAGTAATGAAAACGAGCTAACATCTGCAACTCCTAACGTCTTCAGCTACAGAATAAACGTAGATAACTCTGATCTTAGCACTTCTGGTGTTGAATTCTCAAACAAACTCTCAAATCCTTCCTTCGTACATAATCTAAAGCATTCACCACTTTTCACTCTGCCTGCTCTACCCGCTCTCTATCGAGCACAGGATTTACTGATATTTACTATTAAGAGATTATCTAATCCTCTCTTGTAGTCAAAGTAATTGATTTTATGGAAAAGACTGTCGATTACAAATGATATCCCATCGATAGTTATACTAGATTCAGCGATGTTTGTTGATATGATGACTTTCCTGAGATAACCCTCGCATGGTTTGAATACCTCCATCTGCTCGTCTAAAGGAAGACCTGCGAAAAGAGGTAAGAGCTTAAGTGATTTGTATTCAGATTCGTCCTTCGCGTTTGTAGATACGATTTCAATAAATGCTTCAATTTCCTCTTAACTCGTCAAGAACACCAAGATGTCACCCTGAATAAGACAAAGTTATGCTTTGTGTTCAAATAAACAATACTCTCTCTTTTTTTTTACCTTTTTATCTGCTCTGACTATCTCGAAGAGAATCTACACAGCTTTTAAAACATAGTTATTGCAGGGTTAGCGCAGATAAAATATATCCACTGGGAATTGTCTTCCATCTATGCAGAGCACTTTCGAATGGAAATTGTGTAGTATTGACCCTGTGTTGTGATCTACAACGGTATCTTCGAAGAATTAGCTGATTTCTTGCGCATCGATAGTCGCAGAGGAAATAATCAGCTTGAGAGATGGATTTTTTCTTCTGATTTTTTTGAGCAATCCAAGGAGAATATCAGTGTTTAGAGTCCGTTCGTGGATATCGTCGATCATCAATATGGAATATTCACTGAGTAAGGGATCAGTGAGGATTTAGTTAATGAGCATGCCATCGGTCATGTATTTGATTTGAGTAAGTTCTTCATCGAATTTCTCGTCGAACCTGACACTGTATCCGACCTCTTATCCGATGTAGGTTCCCATTTCTTATGCAACTCGATTGGCTACACTGATTGCGGCTATTCGTCGTGGTTGAGAGACACCGATTTTCTTGCCACTTAGAGCGTAACCTGCTTCGACTAAGTACTAGGGGATTTCTAAAAGAAAACAAAAATCAGGTTAAGAAAGAGAAAAAGAAAAAAAGAAGGATGTTCTGGATGGATATTGATTGATAGTTACTTGTAGTTTTTCCTGAGCCTGTCTCTGCGATCACAACAACGCATGAATACTTCTCAACGCAGTATAGAATCTCCTGTTCTGCAAACATACCATATGAATAAAAGAAAATTCATTTTTCATATGTAAACATTCTTTCTCCATTTATCTCCCTTTTTCTTTTCTCATTTGAGTTACTGTGCTTGACTATGGGCAGTTCTTTGAATTCCCACTGATTAAACCCAAGAAAACTGCCTCCTTCACCGATTAATGGATCATCATTGTCTTTTCTCTATCTCTTCTATTTATCCTATTCTTGCCATTGTTTCTTCTACTCTTCAGTTGGTACTTGATCCTGCGCTTGTGCTTTGTATTTATTTTTGTTTGCTGGTTTCTTAAAAAATGAGCTCATTTTACAAAGAAGTGCCCTTAGTTTATAGACAGCGAGAAACTATAAAAAGAAAGAGAGAGAGAGAGATATTTGTTGTGTGTGTTTTTTGATTTTGTTTTGCTGGTTGATTAGGTGTAGAGTTAGCTTTGATACCCCCCAGATAAGCACATTTTTAATAGAAAATTAACAAACTCTAATCGAAATTCATTGGAATGAATCTTATTTATTTTTTGGGTTCGATTCCCAATTTAAAAATCTATGTCTAACAAAACCAAACAAACAATTTCCCCTTCAATTTAAATGATATTTTAAGCATTTTATAACTTTATTTTGATGTTATTTGAAAAATAAAATGAAACATTAAATGCCTTTTGGTTAACTGGATTGTTTATTGACTAATTTAGCATGGATGAACTATTGTTTTTGAGTAGTTCTATATGAGAATTGGTTATTAGCGAAAATAGACAGACAAAAACGCAATAAAAGAAGTTATTCAAAGGAGGAAGAATCAGTTTATCCTACATTTTCTCAAGCGAGTATCGTGAGTGTTCATAATTGTCTAGCTTTAATTGCTAAACATAAGATGGGGTGTTTTTTCTCCATCGAAGAAATATAAAAATATTTTCACATAAATAATATAATTTAAACTGAAATAAAAACAAACAATAAAGATATCCCTATTCCTTTTTGATGTTGTTTTCTTTGAAAGAAATAGCAGAATATCTACTAATTTTTTGTGGGTCTTCTTTACTGACATATTTTTTGTTGTTGCAAACTTCTCAGCTCTTTGTGCTTCTTATGCCTTTTGTGTACGTTGAAGGATCGAACAAATGAGCAGAGGGTTAAGAAGATGATAACTAATGATAATATTAGTCATTCTCGATAACATTCCTGCCTGTCAATTAATTCAATCGTAAATTCTCTTCTTGCATGAGCTTGCTGTTGCTCAATATACTACGGTTGCGGATAAAGTAGTTTTTCTGTGAATTTGACTAAGACACAGATGACAACGAAGATGGTGATCCAGGCTCATGCTACTAGTCATTTGTATTGCCATAATAGTTCTCGTCGTCTAATTTTCTCAAGGATCTTAATGGATTCGGTGTTTTTTCATCAGAAAGTTGTATTTTTTTACCACTAACTTTCTTCTTTTTTTTCTTCTTAATCAGCTCAATATCTTGTGATTACGAATATTTCATATTCTCTTCTGATATTTGATGCTAAATCGATGCTTTCTTCGATAGCCACTCTTATCCCTCTTAAGTTGCTTCCGCTTCATGATTCTTATTGACATTCTACTACTCATCTTCAATACTTCCAACTTTTTCTTAGGCAGAAAAATAATTTTATTGAAGCTACTACTTTTCCTATAATAATTGCTCGATTTATTCTATCTAAAGCAACTTCTTCTCTAGTTCTTCTAAGTATTATTGCTTCTCATTAGCACTCTCAATAGATTCGTCTCCCTTTTCAACTTAGTTTTCCTCCGCAGTACCTTTGAGCTGATTATTCCCATTTATTAGTTCTTTCTCCTGATTACTCATCGCCATACCATTTCTTCCCTCAGAAACTAAGAATTATTTCCTCTTTTATTACGATACAACAGACCCAATCGAAGAGCTAATCTCCTCTGAATCTTCTAACTCATTGAAACACTCATTTCTTCTCTAATTCCTAATATTCTATCCTTGATAGTTCTACACTATCGAAGGAACATCTTAACAATACATCATCTCCCCCATAGGTTCATACCCTTAGACTATCGCTAAGCTACTGAGACTACTATTTCCATTATCACTTCCTCTACGATTATGATCTTATAATATATTTGTCCCACCTCGATTCAAGCATCCTTCACATTTACAATTAACTCCACAAAACCCACCTGAATTAAAGCACTCACAGTATTTCTTCAAGCATTTCGTCTTCCTGCAGTTGCACCCTCTCTTGACTTGAGGATATTACTATTACCTATTCACTGCGTTGTCGATACTAACAGGAGCAACATGATTGGTTAATTTCAAATTCTAAAATGCCTCAGGGTTTCTATGTTGAGCTTCTTAAATAGCGTGAATGCGTTCAGTTTAATGCTATCCTTTTCTGTTGTAGCACTCATGGCAGTGACATCCATCACCGCAGTAGCCTAGCTTCGCGAAACACTCACAGTATAATTTTAGACATTTTGATTTTTTGCAATTACAAAAACAAGGAGTTTTATCGAATCCTGCAAGTTCGCTAAGTGTATTAGACGGTTCGTATGTCTCTGGATCTGCATCATTATACCCTCTATGAGTATTCTTGATAGGTTACTGCTAAAAAGTATCATAGTAGTTCATGACAATCTTCGAATTCCCATGGAACATAGGATGTAAAATATTATCTGGGTTATGATCTCCTTCTTCTTCCTCTTCTGCATCGATTCTGTCTTCTATGTCCATCATATGTTAGTTGTTTTCGTTCTTGCACTCCCCATCGGGTTCATTTTAGAGTGATGTATGGTTATTAATATTCTTTCCTAGATCACTTTCATTCACAAATACCCTAGATGTATTCATTTGAAAGCTGCTGTTGAGATGCTGATTATGATTTAACCCAGAATTTCTACTCGTATTCAAGATATTCTCCTCATGAATGACAAAGCTATTGTTGTTGCTGTTGAGAAAGCTGTTCTCCTGAGGTAGTTTGAGACTTTCTTTTCTTTTAGTGAATATATCTTCAGATGGATATTCTTCACCGAATCCAATATTAAACGCTTGAATGCTGTTTTGTCTTTTATGCTGAAAATTATGGTAAGTTTAGCTATTGTTTCGAGGGAGCATCATAACCATCATTTCAAGGTCGTTTTATGGTGATGGAATGGCTCCTTCCATGAAATTATTATTCTCCCAAAATGCATCTTTTTAGGATTAATGTAGTTGTTACTAAGAAGAAAATTACTACTCGTTGTTGTTGTTATTATTTGATGTATTCTGCCAATTATATGACCATTCTTGTTGCTGCTTGTCCTCTTCAATTGGCCTAATGATATCACAAAACAATATGAAGTTTTTTAAACAAAATTTTGGTGAAAAAAGCAAACAACATACTTTGAAAGAAGACTTTATGGTTGAAAATTGAAAGATCTGTGTTGCGGGGAAATCGGCAGACTACGAAGATGATGCATATGGTCTTCGATTTCAAACGAAGCAGCGTTATTTAACAAATTTGTAAAGGAGAGGTTATTGTTTTGATGGGTTTATTCTAAATTATCATTGTAGCTAGTATTATGCAGTTGAAAAGGATCATTTCCTAGTGAGCTAAGTAGACTGTTTTTTGTGTTAAGCTAATAAGCTGAATCATTGGGAAGTAGGTTGTTTGGAATCATAGTAGTATGCGGATTTAAGGTGGTAATATAAGTCTGCGATGTTAAACAGACAAAAGGATTGTTGTCTCTCTTATCAGTTTGTTAAGATGAAGAGCTGCTTTCTAATGTAAATCTTAAACAGGAGTGATGGTATTTCTTGATTTTAGAGTGTCTCCTTTTGAAATAAAGTGCTATTTTCTTGTAGATGATTGGTGCTTGAAAAAGTTTTGAAAAAAAATCCCCTTGTGTCCCAGAATTAATAGTTTTGTGATTATTTAAGCTTGTTTGTGTTATGTTTAGTTTTTTGCGCTTCTCTCTGTTCTTTTACTTTTTCTTCTTTTTTTCGATATAGATTGCTGAGTTTTAGAATGATTCTTAAATGTAAATTACTTCTATTCTTCTTTCTTAGTTTTCTTTAGAATGTTGCTTGTTTTAGATGTTTTCCTGGTTAAAACTAACACCCTTTTGATGGGATTATTTAAGGGGGGGGATATTTCTATGATTTCTGGAATAAACATGGATAAATAATCATAAGAAATCATCATCTTAGCAGTCTCTTTTCTATGTAGCTCGATTATTAATAAAATTCCAGTTGGAATTGTCAGAATAAGTTAATTTTGGGAAGGATACAGGCAATAATTAAAAAAAAAAACAGATATTTTTAGAAAGAAATATTGGGATAGTTTTGAGATAATAATTGTCTTTTTTTTGGGAAGTAGAAGAATTTAATTAATAGTTTAAATTATTCATCTTATGGTTTTGGGGGGAGGAAGGGAGGAGGGGAATCATAAAAAACTCAAAAATTATTTTTGCTGGTATGCATTGATGATTACATGAGTACTTGCTAAATGAAAAACCAATTACGTGTCTTCTTCAAGCTCTAATAATTACGGAATTGTTACAATAAATAATAATAATAACAATACTGATTTGATTTACAGCAAGATGACAAGAGGAAACCAGCGTGATATTGACCGCGAACGAGCTAGAAAGCGAAACGAAGACAAGAACAAAGATGGTAATTAAGATTGGAGCAAAGTTAAAGATAATCATGCCGATGCCATGCGAGAGAAGCAAAAACTTCATGATGAAAAAATGAAAGAGCAAGGGAAAAAGTGACATTTGGTTTGGAGAAGTACTCCAGTTATTTCATAGATGCGCAAGGAGATTCATGAAACAGACAATACACGCTCAAGAAATACTCCCATGCCTTTTTTGTATTAGATTCTGTATGAACGATATTATCTTGAAGAAGAATAAAAATTCTTAGTTTTTAACGAATTTTTGTGTGGTTTTCGCTGTTGATAGTGAAGCTACTATTAATGAATATATAGGAAGGGTTAATAGTTAATAATTGAAGAGCTGCAAGTGAAAGGAAAGAATGCTTCTTGATATAAAAATATAAAAACTTGAATGCGTGTTTTTTTTTAAAAACATAATAGAAAGGATGTGCTTTTTCAAAGGAGAGGGGTATGCTAGAATAACGAAGATTATTCAGTATTTTTTCTAAACAAAATCCCTAATAATGAAACCTAAAAAACTACAAGAAAAGGAACCAATGAAGACATAGAATAATTCAATTATCAGATATCCTCAGCTCTAAATTCTTCTATTTAACTCAACACCTTCAAAATTAGATTTTTAATTGCTCTTTTATTTGTTTTTTGTTCCATGAAGATAATCTGATTTCTAGATCTTTATGGAAAATTAATAATATTCCTGAAACACATTGATTAATCGAATTGTATTAGCTTCAAAACAATGAAGAGATTTCTCGCTGGTGTCATGAAACACGCGAAAACCCTTGGAGTTAATTCCAAAGATGAATCCAAAATACCTAAGATTCTCCTTAAAGGCAATTAGAAAACATAGATCATCTAGAAAATAGAAGAAATCGTCTTTAAAGCGAAATTTCAACCAGTTTCAAGCTAAATGGAGAAGTTATGTGAAGAATGTCATTATTCTGTCATGCATGATGAACCAGTTAGAATGGATTATTTGACGAAACTACTCCCTGGTGTAAACTTTAAGGTCTACGATGAAGACGCATACAATGAGTGGCTGAGGTACAAGTATCATTTAGACTCAGAATAAAGAGAGGTTCAGCTAGATGCAACTGGAAAAAGTTAAGAAAATGAGGATCAGTCGTTTAATGCGTCGAAGAAATCATTTGATAAAGTCATTGATTCAACTTAGTTTAGGAAAGAACATGCATAAACACTCAATGGGAAGAATAACAAGTGAGAAGAACGATGGAGTTGATAGTGCGGGATTATGTATGTGTGTTTCTGAAGTAGAAAACATATGAAAAAACTGGGAATAAAAGTGATTATTAATATGATTTGTTGTTGCCCATATGAAAAAGAAGGAGCTGGAATTAATAAGAATATGTATTCTGGCGGGTAATTTGTTTAAGAATAGCAACGTTGATTTGCTTGGAGAGAATGAATAAAGGGGGATATCAACCCAACCAACTAAATGAAACAGAAATATGTTCTGGCTTGAAGGAGAAAAAAGTATCTCAAATAAAAAGAAGCAAAACTGATGGTGATTATTTATATGTGGTAAGAAGATAATATCTATTTGGTAATAACACAAATGCTACTTGTATTTAAGATAATTCGCTGAACAAAGTCTTGTAGGGAATATTTTATAGTGTTTTTCTACTAAGAAGCTCATTGTTTTCTATCACATTTCTAGACTATCTTCAAATTAGTGATTTTCTTGGGATTTTGGAGGTGATTTTTAATATTACTACTCGGGCTGGACCATTAAGCTGTCAATTAGTTGGATATTATTATTATTCTAGGTATTCAACATATTCTGGTTGTTATCTCTGTTATTTTGATAACTATTTGAACTTATTCTATTTTGCACATCTGGCTGAAGCAACGAATCAATAAGTTCAAAAGCAGGGCTATTAGTCTCCTTCTCTTGTTGTCTATCTTTTTCTTACTGTTATTAAAGAATCTTTTGTAATTTATCTTCATTCTACTTGATTAGCTGCTTCTTCGCCAAATATTCTTCAAATTTCTTTTTCCTTTCAGCTAAATCTACATCCTCAATATCCTTAGAATGCTCTTACTCCCTTATTACCTCACCTTCATTGTTATTATCATTTTCTTCTTCTTCTTCTTCTTCTTCTTTCATCTCAAGATTCCCTTTTTCTACTAATTCCTTATCCCCATCTTCCTTCTCTCCATCTTATCTCTCTTCATTATCCTCTTCAAACACTCCACTTTCCTCCAAATCCTCTTCATCTTCATCTTCATCCTTCTCCCCTTCTTTTGCTTACAATCCCATTCTCCAACTTTTCATTTAACTTTCCCTTAACTACTTTTAAATATCCTATTCCTAATATTCCTTCTCCATAGTCTACACAATTGACTCTCTTAATCCTTCTAAAACCTTAGGATCTCTATCTAAAAGATGATTTGTCAAGGCAGTGTCTTGTTCCTCCAATTCCGCTAAATGTGAATCTATCTCATTAGCTGATAAATCTTTATATTTCTATTCAATCAATTTTAACTCCTTTTCTATTCTCTCCTACAATTCCTGAGCTTCCTATTCCTGCAAAGCACGTAAATCCTCTACTTCATAGTCCTCATACTCCCCCTTATCTTCCACTTAACCTACCTCCCCTGTATCTTTCTTCTTCTCTTCCATCCCATCTCCTTTCTCTTCTTATCCTTTCGTGAAAGTGATCCCTAACGCCGCATCTAAATGATTCTCTCGAATTTCCTCAATAAACTTCCTTTCCCTTAACCTAATCTCCTCTTAAATTCCTTCAATGTCATTCAATCTCGAACGTAAATCACTCATAATCAATGTCTACTCCTCCATCAACTCTTAATCCCTTTCTAACTCATTTTCTTCTTCAATTCTCTTCTATTCCTCCTCCCCTTCCATTAGCAGCACTCTGTATTCGCCAATCTCTTTGTCAATCTCTACACTCTGCATATTCGCCATCAATCTTCTACTATCTTCTAATAACTTCTCATTTGCTTCAAATTCACTTTAAATATTCTACAACTCCAGTACACCTCCATCAGACAGCAATGGCAAGTAATTCTACACAATTCCTGTATTCTAAACTCTTCCATTTCGATTGTCTTTCTGTTCCTCCTATCCTTCTCTATTCTTCTCCTCCTTTCCCTGCTGCCTTTCTTCCACAATCGACGCTAACAAATCCTATATCTTAATCTTCTACACTTTATTCCCTATTTTTCCATTGTTATTCGCATTGTCAAACAGCGTCTACAATCTCTAATTAACTTCTTGCAACTTCGCTTGAAGTATCTTCTACTCTGCTTGATGTCTCAACTATGGATCAGATGGAAGTAATGCATCCTTTAAGCTAAACAAATCATGACCAAGTAGCTAAGTTATCTACGAATGGTTCATCTAAACTGCTTGTAACTATTAATCTATCATCTGCAGTTAATTCTAAATATCCTCATCAACACCGAATGGATTCCGCTCTCGAAGAAGTCTTTGCTCTTCTGTACTAACCTAGAAATCATCTACACCTTGGAGTAATTCATCTAACCTATCTCTAGCTTCTTATGGTAATCTGCTAACTTGTCCTTCCTCAGCTTGAGTTAGTTCATTTTTCCATGCAGCATCGATATTCTTTTAAATAAAATACCCACCAGCTCCATTTTTCTTAATAATTCCCTATGAACCTTACGATTAGCTATCAAAATCATCTTCTTCTTCATCTTCTGCATTTGCTTAACTATTTCCTTATCCCTTCTACTTTTTCTACCCTCCACCTCCTTAAATTTCCGAATTCGCTAACGAATTTTCCTTCGTCTTTTTATTAAAATCCGTAATAAACAGTGCTCGTTATCGAAAATCCGCTGCACTCATTTACGACAAGTCATCTACCGAATCCTCCATGAGTTCATGCAACTAATTCATTCTCGCAATTCTCTCTTGGACATACTACTCAGCTTCCCTCGCTGATAACTCTAAATCTAACTCCGTCATAGGTTTGTTCTCGTTCATGCTTTACATATCATTATTTCCAGCCACCATCGCTGCTACTCGTTATCTATTCACTGCACTCATATTTCTATCAATTTCTTTGACTGATTACTCTATACGCTAGATCTATTATGCTTTTTCCTTCTATTCTGCTAGCTCAACTAAATTCACTTGCTTTTTAATAGTCTATTTGCTTGGTTGCTCTTTCACAACCCAACCAGTTTTACTGTTTAATTTCTTTTATTCCATTTTTTACAGCAACGCTTCCTCAGCAGCAACTCGTCGTTTTTCCTTCATCGAAAGATGCTTGCGGAAAGATAACGATGAAGAACCAGTAGCTTGAGATGCTACCTAAGTTATACCATTATTGCTATTCACTGCTAATTATTATTCCTATCCTTTCCTTCCTTCTTCTTCCTCCTCCTCTTATCCATTTTTCCTCTTTGTCTTACATAACTCACTAATTTTAAATGGTTTCAAGTTAGTTTATTTCTCAATCTTCTTCTTTTTCTTCTCTTCCACCCCTTTACTTTACCTTCTTATTTCCACACTACTTCCTTAATAATTCCTAAACCCTAAATACTCACTATGCGCAACATCTTCATCATCTAAATCTAAATCCATATCTTCATCGTTTTCACCTATTCCTCGTTCACTCTAAACTTCTTATCGCGATATTGTATATTCAGTTGATCGCTCATATGCTGTACTACTTAGTCCTTAAAGTGTCCCTGCTATACTCCTTTGTTTATGACTGTTATTTGTAGTAGATGACGTAGAACTAAGTCTTAAGCGATTTCCTGTGAGTGTACTAAATTATTTTGTATTAAATGGTTTCGATGTTTGTCTCTTGAGTTCTTCAATTTCTTCGAATTTTTTCCTTTAAAATCGTAATTTCTTCTGCTCTTCGTCATGCTCTCGTCGCTTTGCATCTAGAAAATGATTATCGTAGATCCGTTTCAACTCTGGATTGTTTTCAACTTGATTTCTCATCAGAGCTGTGAAATCACCTTTAACAGGAAATCCACTTTCCAATGGCATAGGGATATCCTCGTATTCAGTTAAAGCATCATCTAAATCGATCTCCTAGTCGTAGTTCTTGTCAACATACATATTCGAACTAGCTCGAGATGAACTCATTCGTTTCTAGAATATAAAACCTTCCTTTTTTTCTTCCTCTTCTTCATCTTGCATATCATGTGTTTCATCTTTTTACTTAGATTGCTGTTAGCTCAAGAGTTTACCATTATTGCTATTATTATTGTTTCCGCTGCTCTATTTGATCTTATTACCAGCTATCTCCAATCCACCTAAGACATTATTACTATTGATACTATTTTTCCCATCATCTATGTTGTTATTCTTTATCATGCCTTTTGATGAACTTAATGGAACTAAACTCCCTTTCTTCCATGGGTTCTTAGGTGGTAAATCCATTGCTTTTGTTCTCAGTGAAGTAACTCCACAATCAAGTAAACAATGCACTACTTTTTTAGAAATAAGTGAAATGATATTTGATATGATAATCTACACTTTTTTTCTTTTTTGCTCTCCAAATCAAACAAATCAAATCAAATTGAATAAATGCAAGTTGCTGTTTTAAAACACATTCTTCTTCGGTTTCCTTGTTTTTATGTCAAGCTTTGAATTAAAGAAAGCAAATACATTAAATAACAATCAAGATGTTGAGTGTGTAGTTTTACAAAGTGGATTATTCTTGAAGATCATAAATTCAAGTTTTTTTTTCTCTTTTTTTTGTTACAAAATTACATAAATCTCAATTATTTTTCATAATATCTGCAAATATCTCTCGCAATTTACTATTTAAATCTTTCTTGAATTTCTAATTTCTCGTTTCTTCCAATTACTCTAGATTAAAGCACTCCTTACATAAATGACAAGACAACCCAATGCTACTGTTTCTGATGAGAGGATAGAAGAAAAGAGGATATGTTCGATTAATCGAAGATTTAAAATAGAAAAGGAGATTCGCTGAGTTATTTGCTGATTTTTCTTGTAATTAAATTGTACTCATCTAAGAATATTTAAACAATCTCAAGAAGCAAACAGTAGAACAATAGAAGAAGAGAAATGAAGGAATACCGTAAGAAAACAAATTGAATATATTCACTCATTTGTTCATCATCTTCTCATGATATTACCTTTTCAAAAACCTTCTTTGATTTATTTGACTTTCCAATTTAGTTTCCGTTGATGAGAAGATCTACGATCTGGAACCAAAGAATTTCGAAGGAAGTGAAGTCATTATGGAATGCCGTAATCTTACTAAAGGTAAATCACTAAGCAATTAAGCACAGAAGTCACACAAATAATCAGTCAAAACTCATAAAATATCTCTCTGAATGTTGTCTTATTTATCCATCTAGAGTTTTCATTGGTTGGAAGAGAAGACACAGTAAAAGCCTTAAATGACATTACATTAGAAGAAGATACCGAATTCAAGCCGATCAAGAAGTAACACAATTGCATTTCATAGATATCCACAAGCATATCGGTTTTATGATTTTTCACATCAGAGGTGAATTTGTGATGATTCGAGGTCCTTCTGGTGGTGGAAAGACTACACTCTTGAATCTTCTAGGGACTATTGATATTTCAACATCAGGAACCATCAGTATGAACACATAATCACAATATAAATCTGCAAAATACCAGCATATTTAACATGATGTTGATGTTTTTTTTATTATTTCAGGACTGCTGGGCAACAACATTGACACAAATTCGTCTGATACCTATCTATCGAAGCTACGACTTGAGAAAATCGGCATTGTATTTCAAACATTCAATCTACTGGCTACTATGACAGCCTATGAAAATGTTGAACTACCAATGAAAATACTCAATAAATTGGTAACAAAAAATAAAACAACCATCAAACAGGAATATATTTATTGAAAGCTAATCGTGTTTCTTTTTTGATCTTTCCTAAAAAATTAAGAGCAGTAAGGAGATCAAGAAGAGAGTCATAAATCTTCTCACTAGAGTTGGATTGCAAGATCGAATGGATCATCTAGTAAAAGATTATTTTTTTTTTCATGGAATTATTTATTCCAATCTAACCGGTTGGTTTGTTGAACCATTTTTTCTCTCTCTTAGCCTTCTGAGTTATCTGGTGGAGAACAATAGAGAGTTGCAATTGCTAGGGCGTTGTCTAATTCTCCTTAGATTGTATTACTTGATGAACCCACTGGTGATCTTGACACAAAATCAACTGGTAAAGATTTGCTGTCTTTTCAGATAATAATTGAGCCAAACTGATTTATTTGATTTTTTGACTGGTTGTTTAGTTGAAGTGATGGATTTACTCTTGAGTATTAATAATTTCGGCTATTCCAGAGAAGAAAATGAGCGAGTAACGATGGTCATGGTGACACACAATCCAGACATTGAATGCTACGCTGATAGGATCCTGTATCTAGCAGATGGTACGATTGTTAAGCAGGTTCATAATCATCACTAAGTGCCAATTCACTGGGAGGATTATCTAGCTTATCTTAACTCTGTCAGCAACTGATTCTACAATGCATCCCAACTTGTATTAGCAAGATATTTTAAATATGCTATGATATTTATCCAATACAAGAGAGTAAAGAGTACAAACCATTAATGAATAACGCAATCTTCTTGATAAACAGATAAAGAGAGAAAATACATTTATCTATTGTTTTTGAAATATGATCTATTATTAAAAAAAAACAAAACATTATGATTTTTCTAAGAAGATTATTAATGTCATATCATGCCTCTATCGAATTGCTTGATTTTGTATTCTTAATTAATTCATACACACATAACTTGACCCCCACAATGACACTTTAATTCCTGAAGCTATTATTCCACAACATTTGCTTCATTTTTTCATATCAATTCATTTCAAATCAAAACATTTACGCAAACAAACAAAAAATTATATATTTTACAAAATAAACCAGACTCCCAATCTTATCTTCTATTTCTCCTTTCAATGGCAGAATAATCTTAATCAGTTCCTCATACTTCTGATCCTTCCTCCCTTGAGAAACCATCCTCTCCTGTGATCTCCTGGAAGGACCACACATGGGAAGCACCTAGCAAGAAACTTCGCATCGAATCTGATGTCGAGTTATTCAAGAAAAGTGCAACATTTAGAGAATACATCACTTTTGTATGTGAGGTCTAAGCATCTGTTAAATCAAAGCCAATCTCAGCTACGAAAGACTCCGGCAAATTCGCTCTCATCACAGGATATTTACAAAAATTAGATTAGATTCTCACAGACACTCCTCCAATTCAGCAGCCCATGCGTTTCGGAAACAAAGCCTTCAAGGATTGGCATGCCAAAATGGCTGTCGTAAGGGATTCCATAAAAAATAAATCGATAATTTAAAAACAGCAAAACTTCTTCTGCTTGCTTTAATCACATTTTGCTGATTGAACAATCTACTCCCATCAGGCTTCGAAGGATTTCCTAAAGGAATTACTTCCCAAAGAGATCTCCGGTGCTGCCATCGAACTTCAAGCGTATTTAGAAGATTCCTATGGGTCAAATGTTCGTTTGGATTACGGCACAGGACATGAGATGGCTTTCGCATTTTTCCTATTAGCCCTAAAGAAACTAGGGTTCTACACTCATGAAGATCTAGAAGTTCTTTGCAGGTTCGTATTCTACAGGTAAAACTTCACTCATTCATGTCTCCCTCTCTTCTTTTTATCCTGAATAATCCCCATCTTCTTCTTTTCTCTTTATAGGTACATAAACTTAATGCGTCGTATCCAAATCCTGTACATGCTTGAGCCAGCAGGATCTCATGGTGTGTGGGGACTAGATGATTACCACTTCTTGCCTTTCCTCTTCGGTGCAAATGAACTTGTAAACAATCATCATATCCCTATGCCATCAGACGTACACAGTGATTCGATTCTCAGCAAATACGATGGTGAATACATGTACATCCACTGCATTGCATTCATCAAGCAATAGAAGAAAGGACAGTTTGGAGAGCATTCCCCGATACTCAATGATATCTCAGGAGCTTCATCATGGACCAAAGTTGCTTAGGTAAAATAAAACAAATTAATGATTTGGTATTTGATGTGGCTAATGAGTTTGCATAATGAAATGTTCGATTTTTCTAGGGGATGGTGAAGATGTATTAAGCCGAAGTGCTGTTTAAATTCCCAGTGGTTAAGCACATCTTCTTTGGAACTATCTTCCCTTTCCCTTGAAGGCACTACCAAAGGAATGGTTAGCTAAGAGTGTACACAACAAGCAATAAAACAAAAAGAGAGATAACTAATCTTAAAATATTATTTGTATGTTTAGTAGTCGTATTTTCAATGTTTGAATATCCATCGTTTAAAAGACATACATACGACTTTACATTATGCATCTACTTCCAATTAAGGGATGCATCATTTTCTTTTTGGTTTTCTTCAATTGATATCCTTGATTTGTAGAATATCTCCTTGATCAGGGTCTTCTTCATTCGATCCTAGGATCACAATCGCTTTGTCACCTTTTTGAGCAAAGCCTTGTTCTTTCGCTGATTGGATCGAGTACTCAATCAACTTCGATATCCCTAAATAATATCAACAGCAGTTTAAAATATATTTTACCTAAAATATCATCCAAAATTACCTTAGAACGATGGTACTCTCAGACATCTGATCCCATACGTTGTGCATAACCCCTTGATTGTTCCATTCTCAGTGGAAACAACGAATATCTATGAATTCGGTCTATATTTCGCAACAGCTCTAGCCATATCTCCATTTATTGTAAAAACAATAATAATATTCCTATTAATCTCAAAACTCATCTAAACAGCTGAAATAGCCATCGATTCGCATTACGAAACATGTTTCTTATTGTTCGTCCTCTACCAGAACGTCCTGCGACTATCATAAGCAAGTTCAGCTTCAGATGTTATCTATGCCATGATTTTTACAGCATCCACTGGGAAACTTCCATTGGCAGTCTCCCCGGACAGCATAACAGCATCAGTTCCATCTAACACAGCATTAGCAACATCACTTGCTTCTGCACGCGTTGGGCGAGGATTCTTAATCATGCTCTCCATCATTTACGTAGCAGTCACAACGGGTTTTCCTTTTTCAAGTGCCTTTTTTATCATCCATTTTTGAGCTACAAAGACTTTTTATGGAGGTATTTCCATACCTAGATCACCTCTAGCAACCATTATCCCATCAGCTGCAGCTAAGATTTCTTCGTAGTTATGAAGCCCTTCTTGATTTTCAATTTTTGCTATGATTTTGATGTGTTCTCCTTAAGGGCCTAAGATATCACGGACATATTCGATATCTTCAGCTTTTCTGGTGAACGAGAGAGCAATCATATCGATGCCATGTTTGAGCCCAAAATTCAAAATATCGTCTTCATCTTTTGAAGTTACTGTCGGAAGATCAATGATGGCGCCAGGTAAATTCATATTTTTTTTCTCGCCGATGCTGCAGGAGTTGGTAACGGTAACAATCACAGAGGTTTCTTTGATTTCCTTGACGATGCAGACAAGAGATCCATCAGCGATGAGGATGCTAGATCCGATTTTGACAGAATTTGGGAGACTCTTGTAGGAACATGCGAGGATTTTTTCGTCACCAAGGACATTGTAGTCAGTAGCTAGAAGAAATACAAAAGGAGACAAATTAAGAAGGAAATTAAAGGATTCTTTTGGACATATTTGAATGAGGGCATAAATCGAATCGCTCTTACTGATTTCGAGTTCTTGTCCAGCAATTAAATTAATGAGTTTTTTGGATTGATCTTTCACAAGTCCAGTTCTGATTTCAGGACCCTTTGAATGGACAAAAATTATCAATTCTCAATACATTTCCTTCAGTAGCTTCCTCTGTCTTACTTTGGTATCGAGCAACAAAGCAACTGGTTGATTCTTCTTGATTTTAAAGGCTTCTTTGAGTCTTTTGACAACTTGCCCGTGACCTTCATGATCGCCATGTGAAAAGTTCAGTCTGGCAACATTCATCCCATTGTCGATCAACTGACAAAGCTAGTCAACCTCCCAGCAAGAAGGGCTAGGGTTCATTGCAACAAACAGAACATATCATTAAGCACATGCAGCTAATAGAGTCATAATCTCAAGAAATTCATAGAGATTTTGAGAATTCTTAGGTTCCCTCATTTTCCACTAACAGACACACAAACTGCAAGCTTACCCGATGGTACAGAAGATCTTCGTTTTTCTCTTTGTGTAGTCGGTGTCTGAGAGGATAGCTTCCAATGTGAATTCGGAGTAGCTTGCGTCCATTAAGATGAGTCTGATATATTAGGTATGTTCTTTGTGCCTGTCACTGGATAGTAGCTCTTTTATTTCTAGTTGATTAATTTAGCATTTTTTGATTGTCTTCTTCACCAAGCTGGGGATTTAAACTAAGCTCTAATTCTACCTTTTCTTTATCCAAATGCTTTGATGAAGTGAAAAAAGGGGGGAAATAAGTACATTATACTGTTGTGAATTTACCCAACAGGAATAAAGGATAGCTACTGGAAAAAAGAAGGAAAAGTCCTATTATTTGTGTCTATTTAGTTGATTCTGCTTTTTGATTTAGCTAATGAAAGTTTTCTTAAAAACCCACCCAAAAAAGCACTCTTGTTATTAGGATCTTTCTCACAATAAACAAGCAAAAAGATATTGTATTAAATGAAAAGCTCAATTTCAATATCTGAAACAAAGAAAACAACCCTAGCATATTATTCAAAAAGCTCATGGAATATCCACTAGCAAACAGACAATATTATACTTTCTCTATTTTTTCTTTTTTTTTCCTTTCCTTCATCTGTCCTTGACTTTGGCATAGTGTTTCTTGAGAAGCACGTGCAGATTCTCGTCGATGACTTTAGACCCTTCGAGTGCCTCTATTTGGTTCTTGAGTGCAGTCTTGAGCAGACCGATTAATTCCCCAGTGTCTTTCTTAGAGAATTCAGTATAGCAAGGTTTGTTTTCCAATGGACGCAAATCGTATTGCTTATTCTGTTCAATTTAAAACACAAGAAATCATGGGTATTGTTAAGATGAATTGTTGGTGCATAAGCCTCCCCAGCATGAAGATACAAAATGATAAATAGAAATTATTGTTTTATTGATTTTGATTGGTATTTTTACATTGAAATCCTTGAAAACCCCTTCATAGCCTAAGATCTCGTAGCATTTTGCATAACCTACAAAAGGAACAAAAATAGTTAAGCAAAAGGGAATAAGAGGGAGGTGGCATGCTCTATGATCTCTTAATATTTGAAATTATAGTTTTGGGTTTTTAATTTATGAGTACCTTTCTCATCAAGATCTGGAGCAATTCTGAATTTCTGTTTAGAAATCAATCGAAGTTTATTTGCTTCCAATGATGGCTGATAGTCGTAATTAGCAGGTGGCCAATCAGGGAGAGCATACCACCATCTCTTAAGAACATCGTAGATTAATGCATCTTTTGGTTTTCTCACTGGTTCATCACGCGAACGGCTAATAATGAAAAAAGAGAGATGAATTTTCATAATAATATTTCAATAGACAAAATAATCAAAAATCTAAGAGTTACGAAGAACTAGTATTAAAAGATGTAACAGGTGCTTTTGAGATTGGCTTGGCAGGTGATCTCTCAGCTGGGCGCTTTAAAAGGAGCTATTATTCTTATTTGGAAGCTGGTTGAGTGATAGTAGGTACTCTTTTCTTCCAATTATACTTCTCATAGATTGCGTTGATATCTATTGTCGTAAATAAACAAACAAATGTGACAATTTGATCACAAGAATCTTTCACAATGTAGTGATTATGTAGAAATAATTTAATGTTTAAATGATTATTAATGATTTAGCAGATAAAATAACTAAATTAGTAGACAATTTGAGTTTATTAAACTTGCTACCTGCTGTGTTGGAGTCATCTGGCTGGAAGAGATCGTTGTCTGAATCGTGGGGTTCATACTCGTCTTATGGTAGTTCGGTCTTTTGAGATTGCTCTTGCGTTTTGCGTGCTATTTTCTCGTTTTTCTTGTTGTTTAGACTTTCCGCTAAGGATAGCTGTTTCGGCTAGGATGCTCCAGCTGAAGATGTGGAGATAGAAGAACCTTCATCTTTTTTACCATTCTTGGTTGCGGATTAAGCTGCTGAGTGTGTTTATTACTGCGCATGTGAGCCATGTTAAGTAGATGCCTTACTGGAATTGGTGGTACTCTCATCTTTATGTGAAGTTTCAGCTAAAAGAAAGTCCAGATTATCTCTTAAAAAATGCGCATTTTTTATTTTTAAAACAATCTAATACCTTTAGATTCTGATGCAATCGAAGGTAGTTTCACAGATGGCTAGGACTATTCTGGTTCTTCTTCATCCTCACTTCCAATTATCAACTTTCTCTTCTTTCTCTATTCCGCAAAAGATAAAACATCCTCAATGAATATTTGGATTGATACATTTCACATTTTCATACAATTTGATGTGATTGATCTCCTTC
>Ga0302271_10000705_pt1 | contig 32921 bp, 19 predicted proteins | sample III_Bog_N1_1_FD_198767 | JGI IMG/M metagenome (GOLD analysis project Ga0302271, IMG submission 198767) | Peat permafrost microbial communities from Stordalen Mire near Abisko, Sweden - III_Bog_N1_1 | ecosystem: Environmental > Terrestrial > Soil > Wetlands > Peat | place: Sweden: Abisko... | reverse complement strand
ACTCTTAAGGATACTGAGAGGGGCATAAAGAATGTATGTATCTTGAGTATATTATTAGTTTAGTATTTTAATAAAAAGTAATATTTCATCACTCATAAAAGCATCCCGTTAAAGAACCAGATTTTAACAATATTTCTTCCTCGTCTTTAAAGAATTATTTTCCCTAATCACTGATTTCCAAATGGATTTTTTCGCTGTTAGCAAACTATCTTTCAATAATGTCTGGGACAATCCGAATGGAGCTTCGAGAGAATTCTTTTGCTGAAAAGATTTATCCTAAGTTAAGAGGGGTTGATTTGGAGACAATGTGCTGAGCGATTAGGAAAAGAAACTTGCAAAATAGACTTAGCTAAGAGATAAAAAACGTAAAAATAAAACAACAGTTCATTATCATTTTAACCTTAGATTGCCAAAATTAATTGTTGGTAGTAATATTTCACTCCTTGACACATTCATAATACTGCAATCCTTTAAACTCCCTCCTCACATTTCTCAAGAAACAAATATTAAACTGGTTCATAAACATATTCTTTAATTCAATCACTATTAGATAATCTTAGTGAAAGTATCTTAACTTTTGTTCTCTCCTGGAAGAAGGACAAGGTTGCAAATCGATAAGTTAAAGAAAAAACATTAAAGTTATCATTTTTATTAATATTTCAAAGCTCCATCCAAATAGTTATACAATTAGATAGCAACAATAATTACTCTTTTTATCAATAATCTCTCCTTTAATATTTTTAGAGTTTAATTACTTCTCAAATCAATTAAATAGGCTAAATAACCAAAAATATCTATTTTATTTTTCTTCATTCAAGAATACTAGATTATTAAAACATTGTTGGTTATTTTGATCTTTATTTATTCTTGTGATTGCATAGCCTATTTGCGGAGACTTTACTATTCCTAAGACATCTGTTTTTCTCATTTCATAAAAGGCGAATATTTCAAATTCTCTATCTAATTTTAAGGTTATTCGTTTTAACATATTAACCTTTATTAAGTTTAAGTTAAAACTTTTTGAAATATTTGTTTTAAGCGAAAAGAAAACAGGAAAATTTAAAGGAAACAATAGAAAATAAGGATTAAAATAGCCTTAATTAAAATAAAAATTAACAAAAAATTAGATCTTTTTCTATTTATTTTCATTTTAAAAGAAAAAAAAGTAGTGTGGAAAGTGGGTTTCGATCCCACGACCTCAAGAGCCACAATCTTGCGCTCTTCCAACTGAGCTATATCCACATCATAGCAGACATATAAAATAGCAGAATAAATACTGCAAAACAAGATTTTCTTTGAATTTTCAAATCGTTTACAAGAATTGCATTAAACTTGCAATAACTAATGGAGGGGAAATTATATTCATAGTAGTTTTATTTGATCCCAAAAATAAGAATTCATCTTAAAAAAGAACAATAACTTCCATATTTATTTTTTTTAAATTAATAATATCTGAGCTAAATGCTTATCCTTCTTATTTTAATTCTAAAATAAATGAAAATAATTTTCTTTATCATCTTAATCCAAAGAAAAATGAAAGCATTTGTTTTAATTTTACTCCTAGCAAAAAAAAAGTTAGTGTGGAAAGTGGGTTTCGATCCCACGACCTCAAGAGCCACAATCTTGCGCTCTTCCAACTGAGCTATATCCACATCATAACAATCTATCACAAAATGATAGTAATATTATTTTTATCTTGATTTTCCTTCCAAATTAAAAAAATCAAATTTGAAAGCTGGGGTGAAAAATTAATTTCTTTTTTCTTCCCCTCCCCCTTTTCCCTCCTAAAACAATGAAATTCTTTTGCTATTTAATTAAGCTAAACTATTGCTTAATAATTGATTCCAACGGATTTTAATTCCCCAGCTAAGCTCCAACTGACAACTTTCAAAAAAATTAAAATAATACAAAGTAAATAAATTCAAAAGGAAACAGAATTAAGCTGAAAGATTAAACAACGAGAAATATGGAAGATAATTTTTTTAAAACATCGCATCATCCTCTTACTTGCCCTTGCGGCTAACAAATCACTCTCACGATTAGTTGCAGATACCTTCTGCCTCAATCCTCATTACAAAAGCACCGAAGTGAAACTAAAAAACCCATCCCATAGATCTTCCAATTCTCGCAAAAGTTTAATTTTTTAAGTAAAATTCAAAACCAATTTCCTTAAAGGACGCCCCCCTCCTAATGATTGCTCAAACCAATCCGACTAGCAAAATTTAACCACTCAGCTGATACTTTATGCTGAAGTAAACCCCCCCTGAATACTTCGTTATGATCTACCAAAAGAAATTCCCCCCTTTGTCATTACAATTAGAAAGAACCCCAAAAAAAAGATAAAAGAAAAAAATTAAATTTCCAAATTCATTTGAGATTTTAACTGCCAAACCCCCCAAAATTTGAAAAGAATAATACAAAACAATTCTTAATTTTTCAAATGCTTTGATTTTTACTTCATGAATGAATGCAACATTTTTAAGAATTTAGTATTTTTGTGAAAATAAATCATTTGAAATCGCTGTTTTGCTTTTGTTTAATGAGCAATTTAACACAATCATAGAATAACCATTTGCGCTTAAAACTATTTACATTTTTTCACTTTTTTTTAAATAAGTTTAGATCTATCTTGATCTTTGCAGGCTCATTGTCATCTTCGCTGTCGACATCGCTTGCAGAGTAATGGTCTTCATTTTATTCAGCAGAATTGAAAGCAGAAAAGTCAAATCCATCACCACTATGATTACTTTATCTATTTTGATTATTCGTAGAGCTGTAGTAATTATCATCGTTTTCTTCATAATTTGTGTTACCATTCGGTTTGAATTGAATATCTTAATTAAAAAACTTTTTGTTGTTTTCTGAAGAACGAGCAGAATTAATTGCATTTCCATTGTCTTTCAGATATTTATTACTCTGCAAAGAGGAAGCACTTTATTAGTTTTATCGTGAGCTGCCAATCTGCTGTCTTGACATGATCATATTTTATTCGGAATTAGAACCTAGCTTATTCAAATACTACTACTCTCTAGTCTTGAAATCATCTCCTTGAATTGAATTCTTCTTTGATGGAAAGTTATGATTCTAAACGCTTTAAATAGAGGCTCTCTTGCTTGTGGTCAAGGAGTTATTAGAAGGAACACTTCGAATTTCTTTTTATTCCAGTTAATTTTAGTAAGGATTACCAAAACCATCATGGAGCGATGATGTACTGCTAGCAATCAAATCTTTGGTTGCATTCTTGATAGGCTGCTAGGTTCTTTAGAGGTTTTAATCCATAAAAGGTTATTTTTAATAAGTGCTAAATTGAGCTGGCTAAGATTGAAAAAAATGCATTGAATCTTATGAATCTTCTTGTTAATGAAATCCTCCTTAATTTTCATGTTCTTAATCGGCTAAAGAGGCAACTTCAAATTAGGAAGTCATCGGATAACGTTTATTCTCGTCTTCCTCAGTTGGAAAGGTCTAAATATTCTGCTAATCTTTGGATAATTAGAACTATGTCGCTGGAAGATTATTTGTGTTCAAATATGGGTTGTAGTTCGATGGAATGGTGCTGAATTAACTATCTTCATTCTCCAAGACAGTCCCAAATCCTTGAGGAACTTATTCAAATTAGCTAGGAGAGTCTATTTGTTGATATTTTAGATCTTTCGTTGATGAAACCTGATTAATTTACTTTTACTAACTTTATTACTATTGGTACTAAATATTATGTTTAGAAGGTTAGTGACTGAGGAATTGCGGGTGTTCATATGGATTGAAATCTGGAATTTATTATAGACTACTACCATGTTTATCTTCTACTATATTCTGATAACTATTGTCAAGTGTATTGATGGCTTTGGTGACAATTTTGTTTTAGTAAGAAATGTTATTCTAATCAAGCACTTTCTAGTCCTTTTCGATTCTACCCTTTAGACTTATCACTTGTCTGGAGATACTCTTCAATATTGTTTCTCCCTCAGATTCAGAGTTATTCCTATCTAAAACTAGCTTCTTCAATCCAATTTCTTCAATTTCAGCTTTCCTCTAATTATTAGAATTCACACTAGCATATGGAATAACAGGAGTCCTATTTTTATCATTATTCGCGTTGCTTGATCGCTTTTTAATAAACTGTTTAATATCAATTTCTATTGGAATTACTTCTCTTGCTGCGACTTCTTCTTCTTTAACTTTAGAGTTCTTTCTGAAATCTTGTAAATTCATTTTTACTTCAATAGGCGGCTGCGATTAAAATTGTTAGTTGATGTTTTGAAGATTGTCTTCAAATCCTTCATTTTCATGGCTTGAAGCATCTTCGAAATCATTGAATTATTAGTTTAGTTTATTATTCTATTAGACCATGTCCTAATAAGTTCTAGCTGATAAAGGTATTTATCTCTCCTCTATCAGATGATTCTGCTAAGAAGTATTATTAATAGGAGTATATTATTGATGCTTCATTGTTTTAAATAACTCCTTTTTGGAATTGTAGTACATTTGAATATTCTGATTTTTCTATTCTTCATCTTCTTTTGGAATAATTCGATTGAGGTTCATTACTCCTCCCATTTCTGGTTAATATTACGTATCTTAGTAGATTTATTATTCCTATTGAGTTCTAGATAAGATAAATGATTCGGTGGGAACATGCGAAGGAAATAGCATTTGAGAATATGAATCTACTTGCAATTCTCTTTTCTTTTTGTGCTGATTTGAATATTAATTTGCATTCATGTAAACTCCTTGATATTTGGAGTTATAATTTGGCGATACATTTCCTTTAGGAGGATATTGTGAATTCTAGTTTCGTGCTGATTTGGGAGAAGGCATTGTTCTGTCTACTTATGTGTTATTCATTATTACGGATTAATTAGGTGTTAAACCTGTTCTAGATTTATAGAGTTTATCTTAAGCCCTCTCCTATCTCTATCTAGCAGCTTCCTCATTCGTTTCTTTAACAATTCCAATCCTTTTATCTAATTATTGAATTTCCTTTTATTTTCGGACAATTTCATCATCAACTTATTAATCAATTACTGCTTTTCTTCCAGCAAGTGGTCTTTCAGCTGGTTTTGCAGTTTCTTATTTGGATTATTCTACTTTTTAGAGGTATCTAAATGGCATATTTTGTTAGGCATTCATGCTTTTATTAACCTAAGTCTTTGAAAAAGGATCTTGAATAGGTTGAGTTTTATTGTTGTTTTAATATTAGAAATTCGGTAAAAAGTGATTCTAAAATGGTGCAACATTCGTTGAAAGACTTTGCTCGCTTTAGCTTTGAGAAAAATGAGGAAATTCAGCTGATTTCTGCTAATATAATTTATCGTTTTGATGCTATATTCCTCTTTCATCATCATCTTATTTCTTAAATACTGTGTTGTCTTTGCTTGATTCTATCTCGCTGATGTTAACAATTTCCTCTTATTAACCTTTCACAAGACTTTTTTCAGAAAGATTTCTTCCAGAAGGTTAAGTCTACACCCTACTCTGTTAAGCTTACTCCCTAATAGGTTAAGCTTACTCTCTAATTGGTTAAACTTACTCTCTAATTGGTTAAACTTACTCCCTAATAGGTTAAGCTAGTTATCTTGGAATATTTTAACTTTGTCCATCATTTAACTTATTATCTTATTACTAGTTATCATTCACTACAATGCTAGATACATTGCTGAAACCTTGCTAATTCGCTAGGATATTTTTCTGGTTATCTATCAAATTTTTCTCACTAAAAATCTACGCTTTAGAGCCCATTTCCTTTCTTTCTTCGATGATTTCTTCAACATTTTTATCCTCAAAAAGGTGATCGTCTCCCATTAACTCTTAGCACAAATGATCCCATTCTACTTATGTTGCAGCTTACTCATGAGTATCTTACCCAAGAGTTTCCACAGTCTATCTTGGATCGTATAAATTCTTATCTTCTTTAAGTTTCTATGAAGATTTCTCAAATAACTTCTTTTACAAATCACTTAAGTCTCTTAACTGCTAAAATCCTTAGTTTTAGTTGTAACTTTCTTATTGATTCTTCCCAATATCTTTGACTAGTTCCTTCTTTGGAAGCTCCTTTAGACTGCTTGGGTTTTCGTTAGCAAGAACTTATTGATTCGGCTGCTCCAACCTTAGAAAATCTTAATCTAGTTTCTCAAAAAAACCTTTTTAAGGCAATTTGTCTTCATTGAATAAATAATTTTGAATTTATTCTCTCTTTGCCTACTCTACTTGTGGCTTACTAGATTATAAATTCATAGTTTAATTTGTATTAAACGAATTAAATCCCTAATTCTTATTAATTCCTTTGAATCTAGAGCTAAAATTCATATCATCTCTCTTCTTTTCCTTTAGCAACTACCAATAATCAATTTACTCTATTGCGTTGCTCTCAAGATCTGTTAAGAATTGCAAGTATCGCTAAAGATCTAAGTCTCTTTATTATGGTCCAAATGTTTATCTCATGTCTCCCTTGCCTCGAGGAGGTTCTTGGAAAGGTTCTAGAAGATCCATGTTTATTGTGATAAAACTTGTTTGTGCTAGAGATTGCTCTTTACCAGCAAAAAACCCTTCAAATAATCTATATTCTGCCATGAATTCTGAAGTATTCATTAATTCTTCCTATTTTTTCCATTTGTATTCTTTCCCTTATCTTGGTTTGATTGAAAGTTCAATTTACTATTGAACTGTAGCTAATGTATTATCGCTATGTCTTCTCATTCCTAATCTCTGGCTCATTGCAGTACTTGCGAATCCTTTTTAATTTTTCTGCTTTTCTTAGTAACTTTCCATGCTGAGATCGTTTCGCACAGTATGATTAAGATGCGAAATAGAAATATCATGGATAGCTTTCTCATCAATGATGTTTCCATCATAATACTTGCTAAGAATTAATCCCGATTGAGAATTATTCTTACTTTTTTCACGCTAATTTTTCAGCTGATATTTATTGAGCACAAGTTCGTTTGAACCTTATTTTTACTCCTTTGGGGTGTAAGATCTAGCCATATTATTGCTCCTATTTAGTTTTGATTGTTAACTTTCTTTTAAGGATTGCTATTGAGAGTATTGCTAGTCTCTCATTTTGGCTGCATTGCCGAATCTTTAGTTTTATGAAGTTAATAAGGAATTATTAACATTTACTCCAGATTATTGTATCCTTTGTTTTTCCATAGTATTATCTGGTTGGTGCGGATTCGGAGAAAGACTGGAAGCCTTCATTTTACGAGAAGAGTTAGGATTAAAGCTTCTTCTTTGCCTTGTCTCCCTAACCGCTTATCCACTTCGCTGCTGCTTGTTTCCCATGCTTCACTAAAAACAATTTTCAAAAATTGTATTTTTTTAATCTTATTTAATTTGTAAAACAAAGCATTTCACTATCTATTTTTCATCTATTTCAAGGACTAATCTCATAAAAAAATAGATTTTCTTTTGAATTGAAATACAAATATGCTTTTATACTTGTAAATGGCTATGATATTCATATTTCAAAATCATTTATATCGTCATTCACCCTCCAAACAAATACTTATATTCTCTATCTTTACTTCACTGAAACTGGCATTTGTTGAATTATAAATTTGTTATTTTATTACTTCAATTCATAACAAAAAGCATACATAAAAAGCAATATTGCGATTAGATTAAATCAATTTGTGGATCTGACTGAATGCATCCAAATTTATCATTCAAATTAGTTTCTTTGTCTTGAAGAAGTTCTTAAGGTAAATGACTTAAAATGCTGTCAAGAGAGCCATAAGAATCAATGTGATGACTGAAAATGCCATGACCTTAAAACTAACTTCATCTGTATCTTTTGAGACATATCTAGCCTTTCTTCCGATCATACGCTTTTCTTTGGCGATGTTGAGAAGCATATCTTCCATTTTTCTGACTTGCAAATTGAGAGGTTCAAAATCTTCTTTGCTTGTTAGATTGGTGTAATCTTTAGCCTCCACTCCTGTCTTGTAGTTGAATTTAACTTTCAAAGGCACTGAATTGAGGTTAGAGAAACAGAACTAATAGTTCCCTTCCTTTGATGTGACGAATGCAAGCTTTCAAAAAAGAAGAGAGACAATGTTAATCTAAAATGCGGCTTTTACGATGTAAGAAATGAATACCTTTTAGTTAATGGCCATGCTTTCAGTGATATTAAAGGCTTATTTGCCTTCTGGATCATAGACTCTGAATTGATAGTTAGTATCAGTGCTAAAAAGATCGATCTACACAGTCAGCATTTCACCTAAATGTACATTGAAAATCTTAGCTCAATTTGATATGAATTATTCCCTTACCAAGCGAGTCTCCGAAGCATGCTATCTTTTTAACGGGGAGCTCGTATGTGAACTCAATGGCTGAGACTAAACTACTTGCTAGCAGGACTAAGACTATTGAGGATAATATTTTCATTAGGTCGAAATTTAGGAAAAATAAGAATTATTAAGTATTTTCTTATTATTAAATCAATTCTCAAGACAAAGCAATACATAATCACACGCGTCAAATAAACTGCATTTTTGACTCTCTCTTCCCCCATCTGACATATCTTGAAATGAATATTATGTGTTGTATATAAATTGTTATCAAAGACAATCTTGCTAATATTAATGGCATTAGAATTAAATGAAAACCATGAAATAATTCTAGAACAATGAATTGTTCCAAAAATGAATCTTTTCTTAATTCTATTCTCAAATGAGTATATTCAGCCTAACCAAAAAGATCTAACTATTCAATTTCTTCCATTTAAGTTTGAAAAAAACAAAAAGCTACTAAAATGTCAATCACATTAAACCCCATATTTTAACAAAGCTTTTTAATCGACTTGGAAACTTACACAGCATAGCTATTATTATTTAGAATCCAACAATAAATTTAACAGCACTCATAATTTAAGTTAAATAACTGACTGAGAGAAAGAAAAATAAAGGAACATTTGTGAACACACGCACAAATTAATATGCTGTAGATTAGGGACTAGAAAGGTAAAATAGAACATAAATAAAAGGTGAGCATTTCAAAACAAAATATATTTTTTGTTATTTGGTGGCATTCGAAGAGAAACAAAAAAGAGAGAGAGAGAGATTGAATTGTTTTGAACCTAAATGGGCTGCACTACAGGCAAGATGCCAAAACAAAAACTGAGCTCATAAGAAGTTCAAGAAATGAAGGATGCTCGGGAAGCATTTCTTTCTTGCATGAATGCTTCTCGCTCAAAAACATACTGGAGCTAACCTCAGAAGACGAATACATTCGTTTTCAGTGACAATAATACCTATGTTTATCACTCTCCCTCGGAGCATACAATCCCAACAAAGAACTCACTTTCTTATGTTCACAAGAACAAATAAAGTAAATCTAGCACCACCTTGAATACTGTTCTTTGAAGTCATAATAATCACTCTCTCATCTACTTTTCTCATTTTCACATCACTAACAATCCTTTATCATTCATCAACACTCTCATTCCTCATTTAACTTCACATCAACTGTTCCTTCAAAGGCGCTCTCTCTCTCATAACTCCCTTCCATGTTTCTCACCTAAAACTCTAATATTTCCCCTAACTCCTTTCATTCATTTTACTATTTCTCATTTGCCTACATATTATTTGTAATACATAATATCAGTATCTTAAGCACTTTGACTTTGCAGGAATCAATTTAATTACACATCTTTCCCAATAATATTATTTAAATAGCCGTTGTTGAGATTTAAATATGTAACATCTACTAAAAGTTATTCTCGTTGTTCTACTTTAGAAAATAAATCACAAATCAAAAAGCTCTTTTAAATTGATGATTTTTTAAATAATTGTTAGTAGTACCTTTCTTTATTATTTTGCTAATTGAAAATCTGCAAAATAAGTAACTTTGCAATTTAGCTTTCAATTTGTTACTCAAATAAAGCATCACTTAATAGTTTGAATCAATATACTTTATGAATAAGTGACGATATTTACTAGAAATCCTCATATCAAACAGAATCATGCACAAATTGCATCGGAATTGCAAGTTGTCTCTGGGGGTGATGTGTTTTTGATAGTTTTGAGTGTTTTAATACAATCCAACCCAATAATAATTAGACTCCCCCAGAAATAATAACAGCTTTTAAAAAAAAGTTAAAAAATCAGTGAAACACACACACATCATATTGAGTACAACTTATTTCAAAAAAACAATAGTTTATGTTTAATTTACAATCTTTAACAGTGTTTTACTAAAATAAGAATAATAACAAGAACAAAAGAAAATAAAATTCAAATAAGAGTTTGCTTTATTAGTCCTTTAAGGGTTTAAGTTAATAAATATGTCATACAAATCAACTGAAAATACGTTGATAATAAAATGAAAAAGAAAATTCAAGATGATACTTAAATAATCAAAGATTGGATATCTGGCGGGAATAAGATTTGTTTCCTCTCTCCTTTAGAGATTTGAAATGGACAAGGATAGAGCGCGGAACAAGAAAAAGGAAGAATTTTAGTGGATTAGTGTTTCTTGAGTTTATTTTATGTTTATCTTCTCTTGTGGAGCTGCTTGGGGCTGATGAATAATTTTACAAACATATTTATCAAACAGTGTATCAAAAGAATAATAAGATAAAGGTTTAAGAAACATATTTCTAAGTTTTATTTATCCTTCCAACGGCAACCCAATGAGCATTTTCGGTTAGCATCTCAATCTTTTGGAAGAACCTTCTCATAAAGAACATGTAGTTTTATTAAGAAAATGTTATTTTGTTGATGTATTTTTCTAAATAAAATTAGGAGATTGAATACGATATCAAATGTAGAGATGAGAAAGAACACAATGATCAAAAGTCAAAGCATGAAAAAAGTTATGCTGATCTCACAAAGCAGATATCTTGGTTAAAACGATTCGATTGGCTTGACACAGCTAACCCTCTGGTTAAATTACCTCCAAGTAATATATTGAATTAGTTTCTCAATGGGTTTTATGGAATTTTGATTGATTTGTCTTTTTTTGGTTTAATAGTTAAGCTACTCACACCTACTTGTTTTTGGTTTATGGTGTGCGCTGAATATTTCCCTAGAAATTTTATGATGAATGGCAATCCTTCTCAAACACTTGATGAAACTATGCATACAATTGAGAAATAACCTATTCAGTAGATTATCAGAGTGGATAAAGTAAAATAATCATAAAAAGAAGAAATGCCAGAGAAAATTAATATAAAAAAGAATCAAAACGAACTTAGTTTTTGACAATAAAATGGATAGATGATTTCAAAAAATAATGAGGGTAGCAGAAGAGAAGGATTTATTGCAGATATTAATTATTATTTCTAATGTTTTTATCTTTTTTCTCAAGGCAATATCAGGAAATAGTCAAGTCGAAAGCAACAATCAAGTTAATGAAGAATTCGTTAAAAAAATAGGAAATAGCATCAGATTATTAAAATCTGAAAAATATGTCAATCATACACGAAGCGTTGCAGAATTAAAGGAAGATTACTCAATGGAAGATGACCTCTTCATTATGGGTATGCGAAACGATCTGATGGACATGTACTACGAGTATATAAATCCTGGATAACTTCCAAAACTTGGAATAACCTCATCAGCTTATTAGTGTTCAGATTCAACAACAGCAGAAGAAGATTCTCATTCCCATCAAACAGGTGGTTCAGAATAAGAAGAAGCAGACTCCAAAAGAGTTTTAATGTTGAAAGAAAGAATAAGTAATGAGAACACTGCTGAATTAAGAAATTAAGATATCGAAGAAGAGGTTTTAAGTACTGAGTTTAATAAAATAGAATAATTTAGCTAATAAAATGAATTGCTGTACGCTCTGAAGAATTAGGATTTAGACGATGTGATATTGATGTACGAAATGCAGCTTGCACAATAACAGAAAAAAACATACAGTTTTGTGAATTAGATCTAAGAGAGAATCGAAACAGATATGAAAAAGGAACTATTCATCTACAATCCAGACTCATTGAATCTCAATGATATTCTTATCGATATTCACTAATACTGCGATATTGAAGATGAGTACCTCAATTTTCTTGAAAACAAATAGTAGTTTGCAGAACAAGAAATAAAGAACACCTAATAATCTTTAAACCAAAGTGACGCCACTAAACTATCCAATTACACTCCTTCATCTCTTGAAAATAATGCTTCTAATACTACAGCAAAAAAGCAAGTCTAACCAAAAATCAGTGATAATGTCTTGGAAGATTTAGCTTGTCAAATATGTAATGACGGAGACTACACTGATGATGATCTCATCGTTTTTTGCTCGGTAAATAAATAAAAAATGAATTTTTAATACTAAAATGAATTCTAATTGCTAATATTTTGTAAAGAAATGTAATATCTCAGTGCATTAAAGATGTTATGGTATTCCCACAGTACCAAGCGACGATTGGATTTGTGAAGTTTGCTTGAGTTTTGGGCCTGAAGGTAAATACCTTAGGTGCGCTTTATGCCCTCAACGAGGTGGAGCAATGAAACCCAGCAAAATACCTATTACATCTTTGATTTTCCAGCACTCGAATGCCTCTTTCCATGAATTCTAAAAGAACTGCAAAACATCAGGGATTTCCAATAAAAAAGAAAGATATGGTATGATTTTGATTTTCAAAAGGAATATTGTGCTTAGTTTTATTATTTTGATAGAGGAAAAGAGCAACAATATTGGTTAATATTATGATTTCCACACACTAAAATAAGAGTTCACTGAAGATGAATTGACAAACGAACCATAACCAAACTTTGCTTGGTGTCATGTCAGCTGTGCCTTATGGACTCCAGAATGCTTTTTTGATGATAAAAACTACTATTCAAATGTCAAAGGACTTGAAAATGTTGATAAACAGCGCTTCCGTCTTGAGTGCTCAATTTGTCATGAAAAAAGTAATACAAAATTGCAAGTTGTTTTTGATATTTCTAATCTATTTTTTGCTTTTTTTAGAAGCAGGATCTTGCATTCAATGTGGAAAAGCCAAATGCATGGAAGCATTCCATCCTGAATGTGCGCGTAGAGCTAAAACATTTTTGGAGATAAGGAATACAGATAAGTTGGCATATCTAATATATTGTGATAAGCATACTCCTTTAAAGCTACGACGATAACTTGAACACAAAGATAAAAAATACAAAGTAAAGCAGATTCGATTGTACAGAAGGGAGGGATTACAAAAATGGTTTTACTTTTGAATATTACATTCATTTACCAAAAACTAACTCTTGAAATGATAAACAACATTGGTTTGTTTGATTAGGAAGAAATAGTGAAATTCTGCAGATCGATTGAGAAATCAAGAGAGTTCAGAAAAAAAGAGAAGATAACAAAAAATGAAAGAGAGAAACTTCAATTAAAAGAGAAAAAGTTATTAGAAAAGAAAAAGAACAACAAGATATTGAGTGCGAAAAAGATTGTCTAGCAGATAGCCAAGAAGGCTGATGAAAGCCTGAAAGAATAAAGAGAATTCTAGAAAGCTCTCATAAGTGGTATGATCGATTACCTTGATAAACAGAAGGAGTAATTATTTATTCTTTTCAATTATTTTTCTCTTTTACTAAATACTTACATGGGGTTTTTAATTTAGAAGGTTTGCAGAGACACTATTAAACCAAGGATCTACAGAAAAACCTGTAAAGCTGGTAAGATGGTAGCACAAAGCCTTTATGAAAAAATCCGCCCCATTTTGGAAGCAATTTAAGTATTCTGAGCTAAAATCTTTGGAAGCATTTAGAATGTATAAGAAAATAATGTACGATCCTGTGAAGAAGAAAGAGTTCAAACACTTGTATTTTAAGATGTATAGTCTAGCCAAAGGAATAAGAATTATCACGAAAGAAGAACGACAGAAGATAAAAGATGCCAAAAGAGCCAAATTACTCCAAGTTAATAATAATAATAATAATAATGTGATTAAAAAAGTGTAAAGTTTCAATAACAATCCTAATTAAAGACTCCATGATATTTTCATAAAAACAAAGAAAATTTTCTCGAAAGAGCAACCTTAAACAGTTACCAAATAAGAAATAATCGTTGTAGATAGCGAACCAATTGAATCTCTTAAAACTATCCCATTAATGGAATTAACAAAAAAAGAAGAAAAAATTATAGAAAAGACCATACAAAAAATATAATAACAAGAAGAGATTATCCTTGCTGATGTGGTACCTCTGGCATCTAACTATGAACCTGTTGATGGTAAACTTATTCTAGGAAATTTTGAAATTTGCTGACAATTTGTTTGTTTTAGAATCATCTGAACAAGTTTATTGCATTTGCCAGCGAAAGTATCAAGAAGGAGATCAAATGATGGGTAAATATGACAATTTAACATTAATAATTTTTAACTTAATTATTTTTTAATTCAGCTTGTGAGAAATGCGAGCAATGGTACCATTTTAACTGCATCGGATACATTGGGACGATGGTTGAGGCTGATAGTATTGAATTCGTTTGTAAATTTTGTGATATCAAAGATAAGAAAAAACTAAGAAACGATAGAAAACTTAAATATGGTAATTTGTTCCTTCTTTACGATGAACCAGATTACAGTGGAATTCCAAAGATGTTAGAGTCATTACAGAATATTACAGAATAAAGATAATAAATTGATGAATAAATTAAACCTGAAATAGCTTTAGTTAATGAATAAATAGACTTAAATGATAAAACATAAGAACAAACATAAGATAGTAATAGCAGTAAGAAACGAAAGCATGATAACTCATCTTTAGAATAGCAAACATAAGAAACAACTTCAAGAAAAATACTTAAGCGATCTTCAAGTCAACAAGCTGCAGATTCTGCATCTACTTGCTCTGATGTTAAAACTAAATTAAATTATTTTGAAGACACTGACGAACCATTCTCAGAGGAATTAGGAAATGATAATAACAGAGCTTAAAACTTAGAAAATCAACTTATTTCATAAAAAGAATAAAATTTCAGTGAAGAAAAAGATAATATAAAAATAATAGAAGTAGAAGATTGTAGTTAGATTGAATAAAATAGAAGCTCTTAGATTGTGGATGTTGCAATTGAGATTTAATCTCATGAAGAATTTAAGGCTTAAACCACACATGAAAAAACTAAGGATTTCAATGAAAAATAAGATCAGTTAGAGCATAAAGCATTAGTTACTTGCAATTTAAACGCTCTTGAAAAACCGAAATAAAAGAGTTTATTTGATTTCTTCAGGAAAAAATGAAGGATAAATTATGTTTTTGGCAAATCAATTCTTGTCTCTAAGTTTATTATTTATCTAGTTTCCTTCGTTTACAGCTTAGAATAGCTCCATTTATTCACTAAAAAATATTTTAAAATTTTTAATAAGAAATCAAACTATGATGCAAGAAATGTAAATACTGAACTAAACTAAAAATGTTTAAGCAAAATTATTTATTTTTATTGCAAAACTGATGACTAGTTCAAGTTTTTTTAATATGAAAAATAATTATGCGTTTAGTATTTTTTATCTTTTATTGTTGTTTTTCTTATTGCATAGAGTTTTATTATAAGAAGGAATCATTATATCACAAAAAATAGTTACTGAAGATACTTTTTAAATTTTAAAGGATCTGAAGATAGGAAAAAGGAGGATGGTTTGTAAGTACCTTTTTTATTAAATTGAGCTGAATTATTCACGTGGATTTGGAGTTTCTTAAGCTTTTGTGAAAATGTGAACAATTTATAAAGTCAACGAATGTGAAGATTTGGTATTTTAAAATTTCTTTCCTCTAAGCAATTAGATAAATCATAAATATTATTCAACAATTTATTTACATTGCAGGGCTACAATTTCAAATAAAAACAGCTCATCAAAAGTAATGAATAGTCAAAAACTGATAAAAACTTTGAATTGCTTCAAAAAATGAAGATATTTTCAGAAATATCTAATAAAATAGATGCACTGTGCTTTCTCAGATTAAAATCGCATTTTCACTCATCTTAGTCTAACAATTTTAGCATCATATCCTTAAATTCTTAATATGAAATTTCCCCATCTCCGTTTTTGTCAACTTCTTAAATGACGCCTTTCCAAACATCTTCTGAGACACCAGCACCACCGAAAATTTCTTTAAATTCACTGATCTGAAGAGAGCCACTGCCGTCCTTATCAAAGATGCTGAAAGTCATTTCTAAGCGCTACTTAGAAAGAAGTTGTTCTCTTGAAATAGTAGCTGCCACCCATTCAGAGTAGTCAATATCTCCGTTTTAGTTTTAATCAATAACTTTCATTATTTTGTCGACTTCTTTTTAAGCAGTTTCGATTGGTAAAATCTTTGCATAGCCTGCTACAAGTTCTTCTCTGCTTAGTTTTCCATCTCCATTTGTATCTAAAAGTTGGAAAGTCTTCATAAGCTCTTGTTTCTCTTCCTTTGAAGACATGTAGTTAACAATGAACATCCATGTAGCCTCCTAGAGTTTCTTTCCTGCTCTGAACGTCTTCATATTATTAAGAGAACGGATTAAATTAGGCATATCTACTTTTTGTTAGCTTCTAAATTTAGTAATCCAAGGATCCTAAAGGGCTTCTTCTGCAGAGTATCTCTTATGAGGATCCATGGTTAGCATCTTAGAAATCATATTTTATGCCTTAAATGTAATAAAAAACAAAATTTAATTGAAAATAATCCTTTCGTAAAATCAATTTTACCTCTAAGCTGATAAACTTCCAATCTTCTTTAGGAAAAGTGAAAACTCCTTTTTCTACTTTACGCATGATTTCTTCATCTTTATGGGCATTAAAGGGAGGGTAACCGCAAAGAGTAATGTACATAATCACTCCGCAACTCCAAATATCGCACTTCTCATTGTAACGATATTTAAGAACTTCTGGAGCGATATAGTAAGGAGTTCCTAATTTTTGGTTCATTTTCTTGGAAGGATCAAATTTCGTTGATGTTCCAAAATCTACCACCTTTAGAATAGGATCTTAAGAATTCTTTGACTCGAGGAGAAGATTTTCTGGTTTCAAGTCTCTGTGAACAACCTTATTTTTATGAAGATAGTTGATGGCATTCAAAACTTGATACATAACATCAGCAGCTTCTTTCTCTCCGAAATGTTTTAACTCAACAATTCTATCGAAGAGTTCTCCACCTAGACACAACTCAGTCACAATATAAAGATAGTCTTTATCTTGAAACACTTCATAGACTTTAATAATGTTTGGATGATCCTGTAAATATCAATAGAAAAAGTATTTAGGTAAAAATTCTAACAAAATTGTATTTGTAATGCATCTAATATTATGATTTTTTTTGTTACTAAACTTTTGAGGATATTGAATTCTTCGATCAGCTATTTCTGCTCCTCTATGTCACATTTTTTTTTATTGATAATCTTTACGGCTCTTTACTAACCTGTTTTTTTGTGTACTCCTTTTCGAACTTCTCCATAAGAACCTGAACCAAGTGGAACATTCATTAAAGTATACTCCTGTTGAATTCTCCCATATTTTTCAACAATGAGCTCTTGATTCGACACTCGAAAGTTTGAGATATCTACCATCTCATCTTTCAGTGTCTTCTCTATTCTCTCTTGCTTCTCTTTGCTAACTTTAGATTTCTTTTATCCCATTTTTTAACTTCAAATTTTATTTTTTCGAAAACTGATTATGATCTCTAAATTTATGCTCTTTCACTTTTTCCTATCACCCAATACTATTTTTTTCTTTTTTAATTTACAATTTTTTCCCTTAATTGTTCAAAATCATGCCTGTTTTTTGTTTATTAACTTGCTTATCGACGCTTTACTACTCTTAAGCATATTTTTATTTCCAAAGAAAATAGTTTTAGAGCTTTTATAATTGTGATGGCTTAGTAAATTTATGTTTGACTTACTTTCTTTAAATAAATGACTAATTTTCTTCATAATTACCCAAGTTTTTGATTTAAAAGAGAAATTTGTTACAATAAAAATACAATGATTTTATTCCGTTTTCTTCTTCTTGGAAAATAGTTTCTACTTTACTTGCAAGAACTTCTGAGTAATAAAATATCTATTATCTGTCAAGGACTAAGAAGAGAAAGTAAGTAACTTCTTAAATCAGAGTCTTGTTATTTATTTTAAGGTTGTATTAAATATGGCTTAAAACATCGGATACTAGCTTCTAATTGAATTATCTGCCAGATACTAAAACAAATAAGATAATTGAAAGAGCTTCGTCCATAAAAGATTGTTGGCAAGAGTCAAAAGCTAAACAGACCTGCAACTAGCAAAAACACTGCATAAAATATTTGCTTTTTTATATAATACTATTTTCTTAGGCTAATCTAAGCATGCAATAAGCTAAGAATACTAAAACTAAGGTGTAAATTAAATCCAATAATCCTCTCAGTCAAAAAAATCTCCTCTATAATCAATTAGTTTACTTAAAAGTTGTTGCTGTAAATCAAAGGAAAAAATATTGTTTGAAGGTTTGATATCTCCGTGATGATATTCATCCTGAAATATTGTTAAATTGAAATCAAGAAGACTAGTTAATATCCAAGTTGCTTAAAATGGTAAAAATGGCTAAAGTTAACATTTCAAGTTCCTTAAAACTTGAAAGCTTGCTTTTTCTGAAATATATTAATTTAGGAATTAAACTAGAGGGGTTTCCTTTTAGTAAAAACACTTCAGATTCGAATTCGTCATTTACCTTTTCTTTTATCTAAAGTTTTTTTTAGTAATTTCGAAATTCAACGGATGAAAAATTTGTTTTTCTGCTTGTCCATTCGATCCTTTGCCAAGCAGTTTGATCTTAATAAAATATTTTTCAGTGCAAATTTAACATATTTCTTCTGAATCTACAAGATGAACTAACACTGTTCAAGCAATGAACTCTTTCCTATGTGTTTTATCTTTGCTTGCTTACGAATGAACGAATTTATTTAGAAAGATTTCGAATAATTAATATCTTGAATTATTCCTCTCAAATTGTAGCGTAGTTAACAATGACTATTGTTCTGTCTCTTCAAACTCTGGACTCGCTTCCTTACCACTGATTTTAAAATTTGCATCTTTTTCACTGGTATCAAGATTACCATAAATCTTCAAAATTCTACCTTGCTTTTCAGTGTCCTCCCCACCAGAAGAGCATACTTAAGAAGTCTTTACAGACTTTTTTTCAATCATTAAAAAATTGAAGGAATCTTTTTTCTTTTCTCGAAGATCATATCCTCCATAATTAAAAGAATGATTGCAGATTCTTGCTGATTTTTAATTAAATTTTCTTAAATTAATTTTAATTCGTTTGAATCGTAAGAGTTATCATAATATTTTAGAAGCCAAATCAACCAACGTTAAAGATCCAAAAAAACAATGAAATATTTTCGACATGAGTGGTAACTTTGACTGCAGATTTCAGATTTCACTATCTGACTAAGTGGCGTTGATTTACTTGTTCATTTGGACGTATTGTTTGATTTTATATGCAGCTTAATTCCCGCTGTAAGGATATTTGAATTTGAATAGAAAATTTGAAATAAAATTTAATCTTATATTGATGTTTATCTTTAATGCTCAAGTTATTTAATAGGTTTTTTAAGAGTATTTTTAATCAAGAGAATCCTGCGCTGCTCTTTAATCGTTTTAAGCATATATTGCTTTTTACTCTTTATTTCGCCTTAATTCAGTGAAAGACATGGGAAAAGATGTTACTTTTTTAAGAAGATATTGGACGGGCAAAAAGAGAATTGTCTTAGCAAGACGGGAAAAACTAGCTATGCAATTATTTGGTTTAAAAACTTGCCAATCGGTATCGATAAAAACTTCTTGTTAGAAAACTCTTTTTTTGGTTAGGATTGGATTGGCGGCGGTGGAGATGATGATCGTCGTGTCTTCGTCGTCATGGAGTCTTCAAGAGTTAGATGAGGAGTCTTTAGATAAATGACTGCAAGATTGAGAGCGTTTTTTGAAGAGTGGCAGATTCGGTTAGATGAAGAAGGAATTAACTCATATTGTTAAAAGGCAGAGAGAATTTCTTTGATTTTTGAAATTTGACTTTTCTTCAGATTTATTTTTATTTTTCCTTCCCTTAATTAAATAAACTCTTTTTTGTGTTTTTCGAGTGGGAGAGTGAGAGCGCAATAGTTAGTTTTTGCTTTTATTTAGAAACATGATTATCAAATCAAAGTGGGGGAGAAAAGCAAGCCATTTTTGAGATTAATTAAATAAAAATTAATATTAACGGAATTAATTTAACAAGATCGCCAAAATCTATTGATTCCATCGTTTTGCGCTAAGAAGATAGAACTTAATTATTAACCAACGCAATCAGTAAAGGCATTTATGAATTTGAGGAAACTCTAGTTTATAAATTTTTAGTTTTTTTATCTGCGGTTTGAGTATTAATTCCATTCCACATTCTCAAATTATGAATGCCTTTCAATTGCTGGTGACAATAACCCTCCATTGACCTATCTCCGTCCATCATCTACTAGAGATCATCGATAAGTGAACCATCAAGACATCATAATTATCCACAGCTAATCATCAAGTAAGTTATATGATTGAAATTATTTTTGCCAACCTGAAGACAGACTATTAAGTAAGTATTTCAATTTATTTAAAATGAATTAACATAAGCTTGAAGACGTTAGATGAGTAGATTCCATAGTAATTTTATCGAATACTTCAAAGTTAATACAGTTTTTTATCCCGCATAATCGCTTGTATGGTTGTAAGACTCCCTTAGTTTATCACATTCACACCTTGAAGTAATCGAAGATGCATAATAAGGACCATATCATATCATGATAATGGTGAGGAAATAGTTTTCAAAAAATAATTTAAAAAAACCATGAAAAAGACTAAATATAAATATGGTGGTGGTGTGCTGTCCAATAAAATAATTAAAAATGCTGCAAATGATTCAAATCTGTATGAATAAATGAATAAAAAATAATTGTCATTTTGCATGCTATTTATTTTCTATTGTGATTTTTAAAAAAATAAAATAAATATTATCCTAAAATAAAAGCATAAAAATGCAAAAATAAATGAAGAAATCGTTTTTAATAAGATTTCATATTCATTTTGAGCAAAGTATGCTAAATCATTGCTTCTTATGCAAATATAAAAATCCTCAGAAGAAGGAATAGCCAAATGATTTCAAGAGGGGAAGCTATTTTTCCAAGCACTTGATAACGTCCTAAAAAACTAATTTCCTTAAAAAGTCTGTGAAAAATAATATTAAAATTAAATACTTAAAACTAAAACAGCTTTCTTACATTTTTTTTTTCTGAAGAAGAGTTGAGCTCTTCAAGTAAGTCTTTATTTCTTTCTTCTTCCGTTTTGATTAATACCTGTGGCTTCTAAACTATTTTCTATTTCCTAAGATCATTATTTTAAAATTACTTAAACTCTTTGAGATAATAAGAATTTACGTATATGGCTGCTATTTGCTTTTAAAGAACATTTCGTTGATTCTTTGATTGATTGAATCTCTAACAATATTATTATCAATATTATTAAGGTATTTCTAATCTCGTTAATAAAATCGATTTGTATCGGGAACTAAGAGTGGTTTAGGTACAGCAAGAGAGATATTCTTGAGTTGATGTGCCCAATCCTAGAAAATTAAGATAGTTATTTAGATTTTATTTTTATTTTCAATTTGTTAAAATTACCTTTTAGGTAACTATTGGTAAAGTTTTAGCATTTTTTGTGTGAAAATTCTTTCTTGTTCTTCTTGCGTTTAGTTATTCTTCATAAACTTGTTCATCAAAGTCTTCACTTTTTGATTAGAATGTCAAAGAACCAGTTTTGCTTCTTGTCAAAGCTGAATTAGAAGTTAACGAAAACTATTTTTAAAGTTAAAAGCCATTTGAAGGGTCTATGACAAAATCGTCTTGATCTTCAGCTTAACTTTGAGACATAGCACTGCTAGAACATGAGTCTGAACGGTTAAAACTACTTTTACGTAATATTCTAAGAGTTTTCTTTTTCTTCATTTCAAGTTCGTTTATGGAGAAGTTTTTAGTCTGTTTGTCAAATTTGAAAAACAGTTAAACTTAGCAAATATTAGTAGTTTTTAATCACCTCCTTGAAGTCTCCTCGTGGCCTTTCTCGCTGCAAAAGAGGAGCATACACCTTCATAATATCATTTTTCTCAACAAACTCGGAGAACATGTCTAAGTTCATCAAATATTAAATTAGCTTATTTTAATTACAAGACACGCCATTTAAATACCTCTTTTTTAATGAAATGGATTCGGAGATTATGAATTGTGTTTAAGCCTATTGTAAGTTTCTAAAAACTGTGGTTTCTCGTTGATCTAGAGCACAAATTCTTTTCTATCTTTCTATGTATGTGTTACTAAACTAGAAATAAAAGTTATAAAATCAGCATCATTTAATAAGTTTAGTTTAATGTCTGGTAATTATCAAAATACTCATAAGAAGATGAAGAAGGAACATTCTTTGTAAAGAAGTGCTAATCTGAAGCAGATGGAGTGAATATATCAAACGTCTGAGTATTATTTAGATTGCTTTTTTTTAAACTTTCGACTTTCTTTTTAGCTTCTCCAAGAACTTTATTAGTAGCTAATGAATTTCTCTTAGTTTGAAGGTCGTTTAGTTTAGGAATATATGGATTTTTGTAAGAATTTTTAAAGAAAATACTGTGCTTTGTTGAAAAATAAGAGGGTGATTCATCTGACATTCCAAGCGCAAAGCAAGGCTGTTAAGGCTTTTTAGATACTTCTTTGGTAGAATTAGGAATTGTTTATGAAAATGAGTTCTAAAGATAAGTTGGAAAATCAGAAGATTCCTTGTTCTTTAACCCACTGTATCTAATTGTCGCCTTACTTTCAGAAGCTGACATTGATTTATACATTCCATCTCTATTAGTCCTGGTACTGACATGTGGCAGTGCATTATGCAAATCTTAATTTTAAATAGGACTAAGTTACCCTTGTTCTATCATTTTTTTCAATTTATTTTTTCTTTTTTCTTTTTATCTTTGCTAACTTCTACTTTGATTTTTTTATTATTTATCATAAAATTGGCAAATTTAATAAAAACAATGACTCTAACCTAACTTTCAATCTTGGGCGTTTTTATAACATAATTTTAGAAGATATTTAGGCCTCTATTATCTCATATTGCCTTTGAGAGAGTTTATCCTTTAAAGTTAATTTAGATTATGGTGATAGTGAGCTACTTGGCCTTAATCACAATCAAGCAAACAAATCATAATAGAAGAGGAAAAAAATAATTAAATCATAGAAGATAAATTGAGAGGGAGTTATAGACTGTGGATATTGCTCACCCTCCTTTTTCAAGCTTTCAAGAACGCTTCAAAGATAAAAATTCTATGATAACAAAGGAGGGATATTGATTCCCTCTTTAGATAATCGTTCAATTGTAAATGAAGGAGTTCTTAAAACTCCTATTTTATCAGATAAAAACTGCAAACTAAGTGGATTAAATGGGAGAAATAATGATCTTTCTCAGAATTAAACTATTAGTAATGATTGATTATCTTTGCTGAGAAGAAAGATAAGCGCAAGGGAGGGACATTGAGCTATTCAAGAAAGAATTAATAATTTGTTTTTATTTTGTAGGCCTCTAAGATGGTGGGGTTTCTAAAAAATAATCATCTAGCAATTCTAACTTCTCAACAAAGAGTGACAAAAGTGGTGTTTCATAAATATCGAAGGTCTCAATCTCTTCTAAGATAAATACGCAGAAGCAATAGCAATAGCAAATGCCTTCCAACAGTCCTTATTTTGTTTAAAATCAATTTTCCCTTGATCAGCCATCCTTAGGAATAAACTACAATTCTACTTTAGATAAAAATGGACTGATAAATTGTCAGAGTAACTCAAACAGTAATGTAGCTAGCCATTCCCTCCTCCCTTAAAATAAATACACCGGATATACGCTTTAAACCAATAGCTCATAATAGCCAGCGAATCACAGACAATAAAATCAAAATACAAATGGAAATCCTTACGCGATTGTTAATCCATACACTCTTGAAGCAATTGAACATGGAAAGGTAAATTGTTTATTAGTTTATTTATGCTCATCGTATTTGAAAAATTGAACTAGATGCAACTACCAGCGAGCTAAGCAAGTTCTTCATTAGATTTAGCATCGAATAATGCTACTAAAGCAAGTAAAGGCAGCAAAGAATACATTTAGCAACAACAAATATAAGAAAAGGAAGCGAATGAATACATTTAATCATGCGTTCCCTCATTCTCTCCACCATAGCTTTAGAAAAATGGAGTAGAAGATTTCGTTGGAATATAATAAAGAGGAGGTCTCGGGGCTAACACAGGAACAAGTGAATGGAACTAAAAGAAAGAAAAATCAGATAAAATGCTTGAGTATAGTGCACAGGTTAAATATTTTAACCAACAATAGCAGTAGCAATAGCCTCCTTCTAATTAGCGAAAACAGAAAGAACTAGATGAGGATGCAAAGAGTAAATCTTCACGCTCTAAGGCAATGGAATTTTCAAAGAATTTACCTAAACCTCGTTAAAGAACAGAAAAGAATGTTACTGAAGACACTGGGAGATAATCTGACAAATAGATTAGCTATCCTTATTCTGAAGATTCAACGCCGAATAACCGCAAAAACACTAACTTTGTTCCTGGAAAGAATAATTTTCAGCAATAATATGAGTCGGAGATTGACATACTAGAAAGATAGCATCTCGAATTTCTCAACAAAGTTGAATAGCTTAACATCAATTCGTGAAGGGCTACAAGAGACATAGCAAAGTCGATGCTTTAATATGCCACTACAGTCAAATTGAAGACTCTCCCATAACTTTTTATAGTCCCATAATTTATTTTTGCCGTTTCTTTTCCAAATTGCTCTTTTTTTCTTTTCTTGCCCTATGTACACAGCTAATTGTTTTGAAAATTCAATATTAAACCAATCATTTCCCATAAGGTCAATTTATTCTTTAATTCAAATATTTCGTCATTTTATAGCACTTATCCTATGCTTCTTAGTAAAAAGGCATAAACAAAGAAATAAGCTAACATCTTAATAGATTTTTATAAAATTATTATTTCTTACAAGTTCTCAGCTTTCTTAGCTTTTTGGAAGAAATGAAGAATCTCTTCAATCAAAAAGTTAGAGTAACAAAAAGGAGTATTATTTTCGTTCTTGATCTTCTAAAATCGTTAAGGCACTATTTTCTTCCTTGTAAAGTTCTCTGAAAGAATGCTGAGAAAAGAGATAACAATACTTTTATCATAATGTTATTGATATTTATTCTCAAGTAACATTCTCATTTAAAAAGGATATCATTCCTAGTGTTTTGGATAATGTTCCTTAAACTGATATTCTTACTTTTTATTAAAGTGTGCTATTTTGAACAAATCATTTCAAAACCAAAAAGACATCTACCAATAAGCACACTTAGATAAAATTGTCTAATAAAAACAAGTGAACAAGTGTTATTTTAAGAATAGAAAGGATACGGGTTGATACGAAGTAAAAGATTATTTTCTTAATTAAAGCAAAAGTAATTACTATATTTTACTCACTCAAGTAAATCCATGGAACCAGTAGCAGGAAATGAATCCAGTGCATAGGGTGCTCTCGCAGTGCAACATGCAAATAACCCCTCTGACAAGGATGAGTTTACTGTATTAATTTTAACTTGAATTATTATGTGAGTTCCTGAAACATACAATGATTAGTTTATGAATAAATTATTGAAATTATGTAACATTAATAATTTCAAAACTAACTTTTCTTGCATTTTGGAATACTTTAGATAGTTGCACATGTACTTGACCCTTTTGTGAAGAAAGATGGAATATCTTAGCACACTGTCTACACAATCAAAGGAGAGGATAAAGTATTATTCTTGGATATTCGTTCGTTTTGGATTATTTCCTATTATCAAATCTTGTTTTTTTTTGTAGAACGGCGAGTTCGAAGTCGTGAGAAGATTCAGTGATTTCGACTACTTACGCAAATCGTTGCTTACAAGATGGCCTGCTTGCTACATTCCACCAATTCCAGAGAAAAAATCTCTAGGAAGCATGGACTAAAGATTCGTTGAATAACGAAGATATGAGCTTGAGAGATTTATCAAGAAGGTTGGAGAATTGAAGCATTTATGGTATTCTGAGGAATTCTAAATCTTTATCAAGTAAAAACTTTAAATTCTAGGTTAAATCCATCCATTTTGATATCTAAATATTTGAAAATATAACAATAGAGGAACAAACCCTGATATCGAGAAGGCTTTGTCTAAGCTCTAGACTCAAACAAATCAAGATATTATCCAGAAATATTCATCTTAGTTCATGTATTTGAGTGGCAAAGAAATCAATCCTGTTGTGGAAGGAAAGATTGAAACATTTTCACAATATCTGAAGAGAATCAATTAGATGTTGATTAATTACAAAGAGTTCGTCAAGAAAACACTCCAGCTTAGGGAAGATGAGAATAAGTAATAGGATCTTTTGGTATCATATCTCCTCCCTGAATACGAGAAAAACTGTCTCTCTGAATATATCGCAGTGGGAAGCGATGCTAAAGTTATTTTCTCATCAACTTCAGATCAAAAATATTAGGAACTCTATCTGCAAATGGTAAAATATTCTGTTTTTTTTTAATTCCTTTCATTGTTTAAGAGTTAAACTGAATCCATTTTGAATACCAAAATAGAAAGAGTTCTCTAATAAAGATAAAATGACGGAGCTCTATTAGCTGATCAAATAAGAAAGCAAAGAAATAACTGCTTTTATTGAGTGCCTGGAGTCAAGAAGATCCTTCAAAGAACAAAAGGAAATCTTAACAAAAAAGCATCGAGATCTCAAGACAGAAGAAGGCAAAATTATTGCAGGAAAATCGTCATTCAAGAATGTGTTCTCGAAAAAAACAAAGGAAGAAAGCACTCAAGAAATCAAAAGGGATATTGAAAACACTGAGTAAGATATCTCAAGAGTAGGGGAAATCTATGATATTATGACTGTTATCTTAGGATACGTTGAAATCGATAGATTCAAGGTAATTTAAATTATATTTTGAAATTTTTTCAATTGTTCTCTTGATAATTGGTTGTTTTAAATAGTCTGAAAAAGAAGCATTGTACTTCAGCACCCTTAAAATCTTAGCTCAGTATGAGATCGAATACTCCAAGATAGTAATTATCTTCATTTAATCATTTATTGTAAGTGTAATTGTGTTTGTTTTTATTAAATAGAAAACAGATTTCTGGTCATACGTGCTTGAAAATCATAACCTCAGCACTATCTGACATGAAAATGAACAAAAAACAAAACGAAATGTTTAGTTATTCAATAAAGTCGAAATTGTCAAATTATTTAGTTGTGGTATCAATTTGTTTCCCTTGTTAACATACTTTAAATAAATATTAACCAGTTCATTCTCATTGAGATAACTTTCCAATTATCCCCCTTTTCCCTCCTTTTCTCTTGTGATTTAGCAGATTTTTGAGAACCATTTCGAATCTACAAACACACATTTGAAAACATTTGTATTCTTTCCTTTGAGAAAGATATTTTCAAATGACAGCATTTCTACTTGCTTGTCAATTGAGTGTAGAAAGGGTTTATTCGAAGAGCGCAGAACTCTTGAGTTCCCCTGATTTAAGTAATAGCTCTATGCGGTTGATTTCTTCTGCTGTGGATGCATTTTCGATGAGTTACTAGTTTCAAAGAGAAAATGGTAACTTTAATCCAAATCCTAAAAAGAAGAGATTTTAATAGTACCTTGATTTTTTCTTTTTTATCCTTTGCAATCTTCGCTTCTTCTTCCTCTAATCTAAGCTTTTCTGGAGCGAAATTAAACTTTGAAAGAGCTTGCTGTCTTTCTTTGTGTGTGACTCTTTCGAAATCCAATACTTTTAGGTTAGGAATTCTTGAGATCACGTAAAGACGGTAATCAGGTGCCTATGATAAAACAAATCAGCATCAAGGTAAAGATAATCATACAATCATTATAACATTTCAATAATCATTCCCACCTGAGTGATGATATTGTTGTAAAGCACAAGTCTAACAAGATTTTTGCAAGTGTAGAGATTATCAATTTCCTTGAGATCTGATATGCGGTTGTTCATTAGAGAGAGATTCTCAAGAGACCTTAGGGAATCTCCGAGATTAGAGATTCTCGAAATCTTGTTATTATTCAAAAGCAATGTCTTGAGTCTGTTAATATCAGCAAAAGCTAGAGCTTAAGAAACACACCAAACAAGATTTAATATTTGCGAATACCTTTGCAGAATCGAAAAATTGCCAAGTTTCTTGATTTCGTTGTCACTGAGATCTATGCAGTCAAAAAAATCCTATGTGCATCAACCGAGCAGTCAGATCTATTCTCATGTGCACCTCCCTCCTTACCAGTGTTGCTCCAAGGTTTTCAATGACGTAGATCTTGAGTCCTATGCAAATTAACAATAAAGTTGATTACTATTAGTTTATTTTTGTAGATTTCCATTTGATAAAGCAACTAAAGCGATGCAATATGTCAATACCTTTCATGTCAAGTTATCTTTCTTTGAGAGGGTTAATACTCTACTGTGAATTTTGTATGAGTTCAGCTGTGATCTTGCTCATGTTTTTTTAAGATTCAAATATATTTTTTAAGAATATCTTGGTTTTAATTCAGTCTAAGAGTTGAAAAATTATTATTTGATTCTTTGCTTGTTTTGCAAATAAATTAACCAAACACATAGGTACACAAAATTAAACCAAAATAATTGCTTTTACAAGAAGAGATAGACGCTCTTTTAAATATTGTTAATTTACATAATCCTGCCATAATAAAATTGAGAGCTTTTTTAATTATTGTAATCAAAGATCTTCTTCTTACTCAACATTGCTTTATTTTAGAAGTAAATTTGTGTTATTTTGATCTAAAGTAGGCTTAGACGTCATTGCATGGAGTTATTCTGAAGATGAGAAAGAAGTTGAGGACTTTGAAAATTCTCTTGAATTTGGACAGATCTTTTTAGAAGTACAGCCATCGATATTAGATAGTTCAGAGTTAAGCTCATCTTCTTCTTTTAGTTGATATGAAATGATCTTGCTGATTGGCTGGAAGATTTCTTGAACTGTTGAGTAGTTATCTCCTTTTTAAGAAATCTCTGTGAGTAGCTTCCTTAAGATTGTATTCTCACTTTCTAACTCTTGCAACTATTTTCAGAATAAAAATAGTTAGAGATATTCATCTTAAAATTGAAATATCTTTTAATTTACTCTCTTTTCCAGAATTTCTTATTTCTCCAGAAGAGGTCCTATTTATTGTAGTGCATCTCTCTTCTTTTTTTGGGATTCTTTAGCAGAATTACGATTGCGTCGGATACTATAAAAAGATCATAACAAATAAGAATGAAATTAAATGAAAAAATGCATAGTAATAATGTCATTACCATTGGCATTTTTTGCAATCACATTTGTCATCTCCGTTGAAAACACATTTATTCAGTAACTTATCAATTGTCTTGAGGTAATAATTGGAGGAATCATTGGTTGCATTACTCGCAACAATGTTGGATGCTTTATTATTAGTTTCTTTGAAAAATTTAGCGAATTCTTAGCGATGAACTAGATCTAGTTCAATTCCAACAATCAACAACAAAGTGAAGATAATCTAAGAATTAGTAGAATCATGCACAAGAGGGATTCTTTTCAGAAAAACTTGTTTCTCAATCGTTTCTGCTTTGTCAAATAAACTAGAACACAGACTCTGCAAGAAGTTTTTAAGATTTGTTTGCTTGAAATCTCCCATAAGACGAAGGTACTTTTAGAGCAATTAATCCTCCGCATAATTCAGCTTGTTGCTTCGCCTAACGAATGTAACAATAGTATTTGGCTTTTCAAAATAACCTGCAAGGAGATTTACATTGGCTTCAAACAAACTCTTGAAAGCATCTTATCTGATTTTAAATAGTCTCCCACCGAATTACTGAAAAGCTAGACTTCCTAATGTTTCAATTTGTTTATCGCTGGATTAAAGAATCTAGTGGAATTATAACAGAGAACCTAAAGTCATGTTTCCTTAGCTATCAGCGAGAAGAATGAAAACAGTATCTGAGACTTCTTAGCGGAAAAACAATAATTGAGAAAGCTCCTTTGTATATGCATCTAATTGGGGATCTTAAAATTTAAACAGCTTCCTTGTAATAACTTAGCATGCGAATCTCCACACACTCTCTTTGAGCTGTATTTTCAAAGGGTTTTCGATCAATTCGTTAATGATTCTAACATCACCGACTTCAAAAGTGCCTAATAAATCAGAAAAAGAGTTTATTATCTAAATAGACAAATCTTTAGAATCGATTTTGGAATTATTGATTTTTCTTACCTTACAGCGAAGCAAGCACTACATTTCCGATTAACTAAATGAAAGCAGGAAACTAGAACCTACTCAATAAGTCTGGAAGATCCTCTAGCTTATTTTTTCTCTTGAGAGTGGAGTCAAGATATGTTTCCAATTCTTTCCCTGCAAAAACTGCCTGATAAAATAGATTCTAGTTAAATTATTCCATAGTTTCAGATGTAACTGCTGAAAAGGTTGACTAAGCCTGAGGGATAGAAGAAATCTATGATTCAGATTGAGAAGGTTAAGGGCATAGCAGCGCAGATGGAGCTAAAAAGGCCTAGGGATTATTTGAAAGTTAAGTATGGGTATTAGTTGCTATTTGTTAAGATAGTTGTTGCTATTGTTGAGTCTTTTGTAGGAGTTATTGAGCCTGCAGGAATAAAAGCTACTGTTGTTATTGCTAAGTGTTCGAAGCAAGAGAGAAGAGTGAAAAAGCACTGTTATTGAGATTCAGGGAGCTTGGGATCATTGAGTGATGTTATGTTGAATGTCAGTCTTTTTGTGAAAATGAAGATGTTTAAGAAAGAAAAATCAAGAGGAGATACTTAAAGAGGGTTTAGATATCTTTCAATGAATAAATAAAATCTAAGGGAGAAACAATAAGAGTGATATCCTACTTGCTAGAGTTGTTATTGCTAAAGATTGATTTGTCTCTTTCTCTGCCTTTTATCTTCTAAAGGTGGATGCTTAGCTTTTTAATTTGGGATTTCTATTTATCTCTCTGTTTCTCCAATTATGCTCGAATAGTTCAATTGTGAGTCTGCTAAATTTGACAATTTTTAAGCTAATTTCTTTCTGAGGCAATTGTTCCCCCTTATTGCTTGGTCAATAGTATGATTCAAATTAATGTGATAAAGTAGAAGGGAAAAATAGACTCAAAATTAATAAATTAAGACTCTCTGCTCATTCTCAATAAACGTCTTAATACGTCTTGTTGTCTTATGAAAATTTCAATCAGTGACTCTCTAAGATATTCTGTTCATAAAATCTCAAGTTAATTACACTCTAAGATAGATTTAATAAGGATCTTTGTTTACTTTCTTCACACATGAATAATTTTATTCTTGGTATTAAAATATTTAGAATTCCTGGAGAGAAAGTCTATTTTTAGCAATTTATGTTGTGTTGATTCTAAACAAAAAAGATAAGTAGTCGAGTTAATAAAAATAATGGGGAAGGTCAAAGAGAATTAATTGTATAAACAGCTTATCCAATAGAGATTTCTAACTGAATTCGATCATTTCTGGGAGTTATTATTATTTCAATCAGGCTTGATTCGGAAGTAAAAACAAAACATATTGTTCCTTTTTTGTAGGGGAGTTACCTTAATTTGTTGGCTTTACTAACAAAATATCTAATCACTAAGTTAAAGAAGATTGATTAAGATTAATATTTTGGAAATTAAACATCAAATAATTTAAAACAACTAAATATCTCAAATTTTTTACTAGAATTCGCTTGATATCTCACCTATTATTGTTTTATTTATGCTGTAAACACAAATAAAACTATTCTATGGTAACTATTGCATTACTGGAAAACAAGCTGATAATAAAGTAGTAAAAAAAGGATGGGAAGTTGGTTTTATACTTCCTGAGACTTTTGATAATTTATAACTAGGTTAATGCTTTAAAAAAGGAAAATATTGATTAATTAAATCCTTTTTAATAGATGATACAAAAAACTCGCCTTCAAAATTTAAAAAAAAATAAGTTTATTTTTATTGTTTTATGAATCTTAATTGTGTAACTTCAAAAATACTACTTGGTTAGCATAAATAAACTTGGAAATCAATTATCTGTGTTTTTAAATTCCTTCACACAACGAAATTTTAATCTGACAATCATTCTTACCCTATGAAAACTTCAAATAATTCATTGATTTATTTGATTTTATTTTAGTAATTGTTGTTGTGTATTTATGTATGAATGTTTGAAATCATTTCAGTTCAACATAGCCTTTATTTTCATGGATTTTTTCTTTGTTTATTTTAAAAAACTTGATTTTGCTAGAAATTATTCACTTAAAATCTCAAAACCAAACATACTACCTTTAGTAGTACACAGTTCAATTAATAAATGTAATACGTAGTTATTAAATAATCTCTTTGTGTTTATTAATCTATTAATGAGATGAATTCTGAAGAAAGATTTTTTTATTAAATAATCAGAAACTCTCAAAAAATACAATAAATCAAACAGTCAGAAAAACAAGAAATTCTTACAAATATTTTTGTAATTGTGTCTGATTTTGCAAAAAGGGTTAAATTAATAAAGAATACTTTTGCTGACATAGTGCATACTAAATAACAAATTTACACATTTATCGCTAATAATTAAATGCCTACGTCAACAAAGAATTTCCGTATTATTGCTGGAAATAAATAGTGAACCGAAATATCACTTTAAAACTAGTAATTTGGGAGGGATTATGTAATTAAAGTCAAGAAAATTAAGTCCTTCAAACGGAGTTAATTAGAGCATCTGATAAGAAGAAAATTTGAAGAGACTTATGATAATTTGAAGCATCTGAAGATAGATTGCAAAGAGTTAAGGAATTGCAATTTTAAAGTGAATCGTGCAGATAAAATTTTAGACTATACCTGCTAGAAAGGAGTGTAATTAAAACAGTGGCAA
>Ga0302271_10000703_pt1 | contig 32928 bp, 30 predicted proteins | sample III_Bog_N1_1_FD_198767 | JGI IMG/M metagenome (GOLD analysis project Ga0302271, IMG submission 198767) | Peat permafrost microbial communities from Stordalen Mire near Abisko, Sweden - III_Bog_N1_1 | ecosystem: Environmental > Terrestrial > Soil > Wetlands > Peat | place: Sweden: Abisko... | reverse complement strand
TTCTCCATCTGCCTTTCCATTCACTGCCCCAAAAAAATAATGATTTAAGGTTATTCTGTGATATCAATCACAATCTCCTTCACAGAATAATTATTATTATTAGGTTCGTCCTTCTCAGTGTCATCCTAAATTAATATTTGTTACCTCTTCTAAAAATGTGCAGTATACCTAAATCAATATGATTTTTAATATCCCAAATAGTGGATTTATTAATTTGAGTTTTAAAAGAAAAAAAGGAATGTTTTGACCTTCTAAAATGCCATTTAAAGTCAGAATAATTTGCTGCGAAGAACAAAATTTAATTTGCAGTATCTTTTTTGGAGAAAATCTTCTCAATTAAGAATTGAATTGTAGAAGCATCTATTCTGTGGGACATATGGCGGGATCGATCACAGAATCAAATTTAATATATTAGGTGATGCAGCAGTAGCAGAAAGAATCAAATAATAATAAATAATAACATTCTTTCCTTAGGATTATCCTTTCGTTTATTGAAAACTTTAAAGAAAGAGACAAATATCAATAATGCACAGGGAAAAACAATCATTTGATCCATCTTCAGTTGCTACCTTGCTGAAGAACGAAGCAGCAAGATCGAAGGAATTCTACTTAGTTTATGAAGCATATGAAAATGGAATGAGATAGATGAATAAGCAAGTGAGGTGTGTTTTGCGGTATCCCGTTTAAAGAGAGTTCGGGTAGCTTGCGAGATCATCTTCAGGTGTTTGCGATCAAAATATCGATGAACAAGCCAATGAACGGATTGAGAATTATGAAAGATAGGACAGTCGATTAGAGAAATCAACTGATCGTTCTTCTGAGAAAAAATGGAAACAAAAAGCAATAGACTATGAATAAGAAAACAATTAGCTTCGTGAGAATAACGAGAGATTATCCGCGAAGATCCAAGGTATTCAAGCTGATTTTGATTAACAAAAACTTGAATTGCAGAATTCCCTCAGTGAAGCAGGCAGATTACGCGTAAGTCTAGCTGAAACTGAAGGAGCACTGACTATTTCCAAAGCTGAGTGCATTTAGCTTTAAGGTACTGAGAGTGTGCATGTCCAAGCAATCAATGGACTCAAGGATTAGCTGGAAAAGAAAATTCTTTAGCTAACGGAAGTCGAAGCTGATAGGAACTAACTCATAGAACGATATCTCTAAGAGAAAACTGCATTTGCAGAAAAAATGAATTCACTGAATTAACTCTAAAACGATATGAACATGAAAATGGGCATGCTAGCTGAAGACGAGCAGTATCTCATGCAGAGAAAACTACATTTACAGACGGAAGTCGCTAGGACAGGAGTGAAAATGCCATCCCTAGCACCGACGATTGCAGAATCGAAGATATAATTGACTTAAACTGATGTGCCTTCCAGGGTGTCGAAAACGCTCGCGAAACTACATAAAAATGAGATTTACTGTGTGACACAAACTCTAAATGGATCTATTGTAGCTACCTGCGGAGGTGACAATTCCTTGAAGCTCTACGACCCGTTTAGTTAGTCTATTATTGGTACACTTTCCTCCTCAAGAGATGACAATCTATTTTTGCATGCTTCATTTGCTCCTTTTAATGATCTCCTCGCAGCGGCACTAACAGACAAAACACTGTAAATTTACAACTACACAACATGCAAGCTAAAGGTGACGCTTCAAGGCCATAACGACCGAGTGAACGTTGTTTCGTTTACATCTGAAAAAGAAAAAGTTGTCAGTGGATCAGCTGATAGGTCTTTGAAAGTCTGGGATATCAACAAAGCCTCCACAATCAGGACATTAATATGTGGATCGATAGTTAGAGCAGTTGATTACTTCTAAAGTGAGCCACATGTAGTAACAGGACACAACGATGGATCACTGAGAATTTATTCAACTAGAGATTCAGCGAACACTAAACCGATGACTCAAATCCAAGCGCTCTTTGATGGTGGTGTAACTTCAGTGAAATTATCTAATTGTTAGAATTATCTGCTGGCATCTTCAGCTGATGGGTTTTCAGTGAAATGCGTGGATTTGCGAGTGAATAAATTGCTTAGATCATTTGAAAGCAATGTGTACTTCAACAATCATGAATTCAATAAATGCTGCTTTGGACCTGACGATAAATATGCCATAGCAGGATGCTCGGACTCATCTATTTTCATATGGAATTTCTAAAATGGAACGCAGAAATAAATTCTTAAAACACCTAATCATCAAGGTGTTATTGTCGCTGTCGATTATCATAACATCACAGGGAATCTTTACTCGGGAGATAGCAGAGGAAATCTTGTTGTGTGGAATTGAACATATTAGCTGCAATAAATTTGGAGAAACACAGTTTAAAAAGAAAAAAGAACTATTATTTGAGTTGCTATTTTACATCAAATAAACAACTTGTTTGAAATAAACTTTTGGGATTTGTTTTCTTTTCTTTCGTTTCGAGAATTTATGAGTTTCTTCAGTAAAACATATTCAAGTAAACAAATACAAGGAATATTTTTTTGACTGATAGTAAACACTTCCAAACAAAAGAAGAACTTCAAAAAGCATCTCTCCTTAGGGACAGCATAAGCAGATTCACCATAGGATACTCATCACAATTTCTTTTGTTTATTCTTTCAATACAAAAATCCAAAATCTTTTTTGCAAAAGTGAAATGTTTGGATCTTGTAATTGGAATTCAATTAAATTCTTTCTTTTTTACTTCTTGCATATCTAATAATTCAAAGCAGCTATTACATCATTGATCCTAGCAGAACTCATGCTTAATAGCTCTTTTCCGATAGTGTCAGCCTAATGGATCCTCTTTCTTTGTCTCCAAAAATCTAAAAAAATATTTTTTAAAATTGAGTTATCTTTGAAGACCAATCTATTTGACTAGTCTAATTCATATTTAAGCTTGATTACACTGTAAAGATCCCCTATTTTCTCAAAGGGAGAAGGGATATATTGATCCTTAACGAATATCGAAGCATCTTTGAGCTATTTTCCAAAAAATTAGATCTCATTCACTGAACAATAATTTTTTTTCTTTTTTTACAACACTGTCCGGTGCATTTTTGACTACATTTCTAATATGCTCAATAATGATTCCACAGATATCCAAGACAGTGCAAGTTGCAGGAACTTCAAACGTAGCTACGTTTTATATCTTTATGCTGAGTTTTGTTACTGATGTCTCAATTTTAATTGTACCTTTGCGGTCTATGAAGAAGAAGGAGAAAATAATGAAATTATGTTGAAAAATTCTAAATATCGAATAAGAATGATAAACTTAATATTCACTTGCTTCTTGCTTTAAATTGACAAGGAATAAACGTAATACAAATAAACCTCACTTTCTGATGGCAGTTGATCATCAATCTCTTTCTGTAAGGATCCATATGCCTGATCATATTTTCCTTTAATTTTATCGTTTGCTTGCATATTGAGATGAGTTGCTGGAGTTCAGATTGCGGGAAAGGTTTCTTTATTTTTTATCAGATAATTACAAATGATTAAACAAGTCTAATTTCTTTCTTTAAGCTTTTTTTGTTGTTGTTGTTGCTTTAAACAAAGTTTCCATTCTTTTTCTCAACTGAGAAGATAAGGTTTAAGAAAAGAAAGCTATTTAATTGGGGAGGGGAGGGGGGAATCATAATCAAATAATAAATCAAATAGAATCCAATATAAACTGACAAACACAGAGGAATGTTTATTGGTATGATTTCTAAGCAATTTTGCTTTTTCATTTGATTTACTTTTTGTGCTTACTTTTAAAAGTAATGCTTTTCTCACTTATTGTTGTTTCCAATTAGTTTTTTTGAATTTTTTTCTTCTTTGCGCTATTCTTTCTCACAGTGACGGATTAGGGGTTGATGAAAAGGACATTCCAGCTTATCCATCTTTAATTCTCCGTTTCTCTGCTTCATCGACCATTTTGCACACAAGAATCGTTTCTTGAACTACCTTTTCGATTTCTTCTGTTGGCACATTTCTGTGAATTGGGAGGTAGATGATTTTTCTGAAAAACTCTCTAGTCTTGGAGGGATATTTATATCTAAATCCGATTGGGCTCTCAACAAGATCAAGTTATGTTGCACCAAGATAAGCATCAATGCCTCGATTATTCAGAATTTCAAATGCTGCTTTAGGGTTCTCTGTTAAAATAGGGTACAACCAGAAAGTTCTATTCTCGCATGCACTTCCAGGGACCTTAACACCAGCTTTTGTGAGTTATGTCTAAGCATAGCTGAGTTTTCTGACTTGCATTTGATATTTAATTGCATCGTAATCTCTGAGTCTGAAGTAAAGCAGTGCCATCATTTAAGTAGGCATTTGAAGTCTAAATGTCTCAAGGAAATCTTCTTTTGGTTGGAATCCTCTCACCATAGAGACAAATTTAGTTTTATAATCGAAGTTGAGATACGACAAGATCGGCCTGAACATTGAATTGAGAAGGGGAGTGCCAAGTCCAATAAAGACAGGGATGTTTTTGAGAACTTTCTTGAAGAAAAATGATTTGGGCATCATTGGATATTTCGACAAGATTTCAAGTGATTTATTGTAGATTTATTCTTGATTTCTTAAAATAGCTATGCTACCACCATATGCTGTGAAGGGCTTGATTGTGCCATAGGAGAAAAGTGTGCAATCTGCGTTTTCACTTCCATTATCTTTAATATCGCTGAACGACTCAGCTTGATCCTCAAATACAAAGCAGTTCTTGGAATGAGCATATTTGTAGAGTTCTTCAGCGTTGAATTTCGCTCCGTAGAGGAAACTAACCATGACAAGACGGGTATTCTCAGAAAAAGCATTCTTGAAATCTTCCATGGTAGGGCCAAGAGTATCATCAGCAATCTCAACAGGCACAGGAATGAGTCCATGATTGCGAATGACTTTAACCATATCAGGGATATTAATCGCAGTCATAACAATCTCTGACCCAAGAGGCAAGTTCAAAGCTTAAAGAATCAAGTCAAACGCTGTTCTGACGGAAGCTGTCAGCAACATGCGCTCAGAAACATTGCTATTAGGTTTATTTTAGAGCATAATTGTCTAAAGTAGCATTTCAAGTAATCCCCTGTCAGCAGGTGTCACAAATTGAGTGAGTGTAGAAAGAATATACTTCCATTCAATATCCAAATAGATTGCAGAATAAGGTACAAACATTTTTTGTTGAGACAATTAATTGTTTCTTTTAATCTCTTGATGTCTTTCGGGGAATACGAAAAATAATCTTTCTGGAATTTGTTTTTGTTTAAAATTAAATATCATTAAATTTCCTTTTCCCGTCTGTTTCTCTCATTCTATCCCTCTCGCGATTCCCAATCAACCTACTTGATTCCCTTTGGATTAGGATTTGAAAAAAAGGACAAAAAAAGACTTTATTCTGTTAGTTACCTCTCAACTCTGATCGATGAATAATTTAAAACTATCACAACTTCTTCAAATATTCCCTCCATATATTTAACTGTTTCTTCCATTTTAGATAACACGCAATGGTATTTCTCCCATCTTTCTCTTTAAATGTTCATTCTAGCCTTATTCACTGCCACTAACCAAATTGAAAATATCATTTTTTGGAGTAGCTTTATTAATGTAAGTTTTCTGATTTTTATAAATCAGTGTAACTAAAAATCAAAAGAAGATTGAAGGAATCAGCAGCCGAAGAAAATTGTTACAAAATTTAATTCAAACAAATTTTGTTTTCTCGAAAGATCCAATTGTCGAGCGGGTTATTGTAAATCTTTGATTTAGGATCATCCATACCATCCTTAGTTTAGCATCCTTTTTATTGCTAGATTCTGTAATTCAACAGAATAATGGTGTTTTTCATCATATTAGGATGAAAAATTCTAAACCTAGGAGTACTTCCCGAAGAGTTAAAAGATAAAGTTTTTGTTTTTGAAGTTCTCCTAAAATTAGCTTATTTTTCAGCTGAAATATTCATTTCGCAGAAAAAAAAAAACAAATAAAAATTAAGAAAATATAATAGCCAAATCTTAAACTCTTCAAACAGTTCATTGATGAATAATCTAATTTATTTTTTTCCTTTCAACATTTTTTGCACTTCTTCAGCATCACAATGTTGGCCTATGTTAGGATGCTCCCGAATTCGATAATCTAGGTGAAATCATAAAGGAACTCTTACTGTATCATAGGAGGAGGAAATTACCAATAGCAAAATCACCTAATTTTGGTTACGTTTTCAAAGTTAAACATGAATATTTAGTGAAATTATTTTGAATTAGTATAAAATCTAAAATAATACAAAAATCTTATCTAAAAGAAAAAATCACTTAAAATCCCATTTAAGACTTGTTCTTTTAACAACAAAGTTAAAATAGCAACAACAACAAGACCCATCATATCAAATTAATTGAATGACTAAAGTCAAATTTAGTTTGGAATTTTAAAATGAATGTTGAAGTTCAATGATAAAAACGATGTCAACATGCATGCACCACAACAACCAATAAACCAAGACAAAATGATTATGAGATTTTTACAGTATCCCTTTTTTATCACCTACCTCTTTGAGTGGCTCTGGTTTTGCAGTTTGCAGTTGATATTTTTTGTTGCTCTCGCAAGATGATCAACTAGTTTGATTAATGAGATATTCAATGTTTCTCGCGATTTGTGGTTCCCATTTATCACCATTCTCCAATAATTTATACTTATCATAGAAGAGATCCTCATGCAAGAAAGCAGTTTATTCGTAGTTTGGTCCCTAAAAACATGTTGACAATTAACAATCCGCTAAATTTTATCCAAAAATATATTTATTGAATAATATGATTTGTTAAAATCCCTTAGCTTCATATTGAAGTTACCTCAACAATCGCATCGACAGGGCATGCTTCCTAACAGAATCCACAATAGATGCATTTAGTCATGTCGATATCATATCGGACAGTACGTCTAACAAAATATTCAAATTGTCAATTCTAATTTTTTCCTTAAAAATTGCAGTTTTTAAATAAAATCTTTATGTTACCTTGATCCATCTGGTCTAGGTTCAGTTTCAATGGTGATAGCTCTAGCAGGGCAAGCACTCTAGCAAAGCTTACATGCAATGCATCTCTCTTCTCCTGTGGGATATCTTCTCAAGGCATGCTCACCTCTAAACAGTGGCGAAAGTGGACCTTTCTCGAAGGGATAGTTGATAGTCCATTCTGGCTCAAAGCAATACACAATACCGCAGAACCAGAAGTGATAGAAATACTCCGGACAAATTATATTCTGATAAGATGTTTCCCATACATCAGTGTAGTCTAAATCATCGGCAACGTCTCTGCCGTATAGAGTCACATCGTCTTTGAGCTCATCATCGAAATCCAAATTAGGATCGTAGAATGATTTATTGTAGTGCTTAGCTGTGACACTTGAATCAGGTGCTTCTTGGTTGACTCTAGGAATCAAGCAGAAGGCGTATTTTGCTTTGTTTTCTAAGCGCTTGAGTTAAACCTTGCGGTAGTTGTTGAGGATTCGGGAGAGCATTTCTAAACACACAACTTGATTCTTTTTATTTATTTGTCTTTCAAGCTAATAATAAAGCCCCACAGAATTGTTTAATTTATTTGATTTGTTCTCTTTAGTCTTGATTGATTGTCTCTTGTGTGTATTTGTTTCTTTCTTAAGGCTAAACACATCAGATGATTAAGATTAAAATGGATTATTTGAGTATATTTCTTGGAGAAATGAAAAACAACAACAAAAGTCTAAATTAAGAAAAAAAAGACAATATAATCAATTGGTTTTTAATAATATTTCACATTCTTTCTCAAAGATAAAAGATAGCAATCTCTTTAAATGAGAGGAATACTCACAACATTTCCCAAATAACGATGATAATTTGTAAGAAGTTTGCGGTTTATTTTACTATTTTTTCTTAACTAATTTTCATAAAAAATAATTAATAAAAACTATTGTGTCTCGGAAGCTGAAAATAAATAATATTAAAGAGCAAAAACAAACAGAGAAACTATTTAACTAACATAAAGGTTGATTGTTGCTTTTGTTGCTGCTACGTTGTTTGAAGGAGATAAGCGAATAAAAAGAATACAAATAGATATATGAGCACTTTCGATAAAAAAGGGAAAAAGAAAGAAGACGGTGAACTTTCTAATGATGAAGATGAGCAAACTTCAAAGAAAGTTGTTAAGATCAATAGGAAAGGCTTAGATGAGGATAGATAGAATTTGGAAAAAGACAATCAAACCAAAAGTGAAAGGGATGGCAGCAGGAAGCTGTAAGTCGTGAAAAAACCAGCAGCTCTTTCTCCTGAGAATCTCCACAATAACAACGAAAGTCAGTAAATATGTATCTTTGGTGGACTAGCTTTTATTTCAAGGAGAGTTGCATCTTAAGAAAGCTCTTTAATTTGTTTTATGTTTGGATTTTTCAAGGAAACTACTGTCGAAATCAGACAAGAACAATTCTAGAAGCCCTACTAAATTAGAACAAGAACAAGAAGAAATTATTGATCTGGTTTATGTTAAAGATGAAGATCTCAAGGAATTAGAAGAACTAAATGAAGGACGCTACAGTGGTATGGAGAGTCAAGAGAGTAACTCAGAAGAGCTGAGAGAGCAGCTGAAAAGAAAGGATGCTAAAAATCTTGGAGAAACCACAAAAGATAGTAGAAAGAGAGAAATCGAAGATAGATCCTTCTTGCAAAGCTAAAAAGGCAGAAGCGATGACAAATATGAAATAAGAGATAGTAATTCTAGAGATCATAGACGTCGTAGTAGAGAAAAATAATATGATAAAGAGAGAACTAATCATAATTCAAATAAATAATCTAATTTTAATAAAACTTTTGATAATTCGCAGAATAATGAAAATGATAGATAATTATCTTCCAGGCAGCGAGAGAGAAGTGGCTCCAAGAAAAGAAAAGATCGCAGTTAATCGAAAAAGAGAGATCGAAGAAGTAGATCGAATAAGAGAAATAACAGTTAATCGAAAAGGAGAGATGATTAAAGTTCTTAGAGGCGAAAAGATCGCAGTGATTCAAGAAAACGAAAGCATAGTCGTTCGAAGAAAAGAGAAGATAGTAGGTCGAAGAGAAGAGATAGAAGTGTGTCTAAGAAACGAGGCAGTAGCCGATAGAGGAAGAGATCATCTAGTTATTCTAGAAGAAGGTCTCCATCTGACCGTAGAAAAAATTGGAAGGACGATCAGGATAAGAGGAGGTCAGATTCTAGAAATAGCTCCAGAAAAAGAAACAATGAAGATGAGAGAAGCTTTGAATCAAGTAAATAGCAAACAAACAATAGCAACAAGAACAGTAATAATTAGAATAATGAAAGAGATTTTCGTAATAAATAAAATTAAGAGAGTGAAAGTAAAAAGAGTAGATTAGCCAAGGAGAAAGCAGTTTTATCTGCGCAAGACGATGCATTGATGATGGAGATGATGGACAATTCAGATGATGAAAGAGAAAGTAAGAAAAGAGAATTATTTGAATTGATCAAAGGGATCAAAGGGAATAATAACAATAACAACAATAATAACAACATTGATAAGGAAAATAGCATAACCAACGAATCATCAATTATTCCGAAAAAAGAAGAAACTACCTCAGCTATCCCAGAAGAAGATGGATTTGATAACGATTTAATCAATCCAGATGATGCTATCGACGATGAAGAAGATAATGATGACCATAGTGAATTACCTCAGAAAAGAAGAAAAATTGAAGATGACTACTAAGGTTAGGTAGACATCGAGGCTGCTTTTTAGCTTAGGAGAAGACGTAATAGTTAAGATAATTTCGATTATCTGAAAAACCTCGAAGAAATGAGAAGTCTTGAGATTAAAGAAGGACTTGAAGGGCAAGAAATACCTGAAGATTATAGGAAATAAGAATAAAATATTGATAATGAAAATACAAGTTAGCTTCCCTAAGAAACAACCTCAAATCATCCATAACCTAGTTAGCATTCTGGCAATTTTGAGGATCACGAGGAAGACTACAACTCCTTGCATAAGCTAGACGACGAAAAAGAACCTAGTGACTCTGAAGGTGATATGTTCGGTGATGGTATTGAAAAGTTCATTGGCGCTACTAAGAACAAATATGGCAAGGTTGCTAACGTTGAATGCGATGACGAATAAAATTACTTCAAAGTTCGCATAGGCGAGATTCTTGGGTCGAACTACAGGATTATCTCAAAATGTGGCAAAGGTGTCTTTGCAAATGTTGTCAAAGCGGAATAGCTTGATAATGGCAAACTCGTAGCAATTAAGATTCTGAGAAGTAATGAGATCATGCATGAGAGTGGCGAAAGAGAAAAAGAAATTGTCTAAAAACTCAATTTATCTGATAAAAATGATAAAAAACATATTGTCAGACTTAAAAATGTGTTTGAATAATCGAAACATATCTGCCTAGTCTTTGAGTGCTTCTAAATGAATCTCAGAGAGGCCTTGAAGATCTACGGGAAAGGCAAAGGATTCAATTTGGATATCGTCAGATCCTATGCGTTCTAGATATTCATAGCGTTAACGCACATCAAGAAAAATAGACTTATCCATGCAGACTTGAAACCCGATAATCTACTTATTTCTGAAGACACCAAAACTCTTAAAATGTGTGATTTCGGAACAGCTCTTTCGGTCGAAGAAAATGGAATCATTAAATATATTCAAAGTAGATATTATCGCGCACCTGAAGTTCTAATTGGATACCCTCCATACAACTAAATCGACGTATGGAGCATTGGGGTGACACTCTATGAGATCTACACAAACAAATACCTTTTCGATGGTAGCACAAACAACGAAATGATCAAACTTATCATGGATGCGAGAGGGAAGTTTAACAAAAAAATGCTACAAAGTGGATCGTTTGTGGATGAGTATTTCGATGGCAATTCAGTGTTTTAATATGTCTAAGTTGACCCCTTGACGAAGCAAAAGTATACTTCAGCGATTAAATACGGCGACATACCGAAAAATGATATTTCGAAATTGTTACAGACCAACAAAGAAGGAGTGGAATTTGAGAATTAGAAGAAACTAGCGTAATTTAAGGATTTCTTAGATAAATGTTTGCAATTAGACCCGAAGAACAGACTCACACCTGAAGAAGCACTCAGGCATCCGTTCTTGGATACAACAGTGAAGCCGACGAAATGAAACAATGGAGAGAGATTGAAGAAAGAAAGAAAGAAAGAAAAAGAGAGTTGAAATGGAAAAATAAAAAATTGATGTTCTCCATTCAAGCTAGTTGTGTAGTTTTTAGATTAATTTAGAGGAGGAGAAAAGCAAAAAAAACAAAAAGATTTTCATGAATCATTTAATTTACCTTGGGGCAATCATTTGGAAGAGAGTATTTATTGTTTTCATTTCAAAATTAATTCCAAATTATTTTGCGAATCCAGTTATGCAAAAATTGATTTAGTATATAGAACAATATTTTTTTATTTATTGCTTTTTACACAATCACGCATAATTATTTAAATCTTTGGCAAAATCCTTTCTTTCTTTTGAATATTCTGCAAGGCAATCTTATGCACGAATGAAAACCTGAGTGCTTAAGATATATTTGACAATTAAATAAAGAATACATGCACACAAATACATCGTATAAATGTGCAGGTTGATTAGATATCATTCTCTCTTTCTCTTTCTCTCTCAGATTCTCATTCAATTCTGTTGGCTATTATTATTGCCATTGTTGATTACACCTGGTGGATAGAAGTATGGAGGTACAAATTATTGTTAAACTTATGGCATCTACTGACCTGCAACACTGTCTTTGTCTTACGCTCCTCCATTCATCATCGGGAACCCGCTGAAGTTATTCCATTGTGGATACTAAATTAGAATGAAAATCAAACAAACAAAAATGGTCAGTTTTAGAATGTTAAAATATTAAAGTTTTACGAAAAATGGTTGATTCTGTGGTTGTTGTTGTTGTTGAGAAGAAATTGGCATTTGTCCTTGTGGTGGCATCATCATCATCATTGGGAACTGCTATTGCATTTGAATCCCTGAGATGGGTGGCTGGGACAAATCATTTGAACCATTTGGAGGAATCTAAGCTGGATTGTATGGGACGTAGCAAACGTAATATCCACCTGGACCTTAAGGAGGCATTTATTGAGGGTTACTGCCTGAGACAAGACCATTCGAAGACATGAAATATCCTTGCTGAGGGAATGGCTGTGGCTGTTACTGACCTTGGAATTAATCAACTGGAGGATAAAACAATTACGCTGGAACTGCAGGAGGGGGATTAGTGGTGATATTGTTGTTGACAGGGTTGTTAACTTTAGAAGTCTATGGTGCAGCTCTATTATGGGATTAATGGTGGTGCTATTTGGAATGATTTTATTCAGTATTCTCATTCTTCTAAGAAGCTGGTTAGACTGCTTTACTTGATGGGAGCTAACTCGCTGCGGCTGCTGCTGTTGTTGTTGTTGTTGAAGAATTAACAGTATCCACATGAGATGCAACTTGCTTTGGAGCATGCTAATTCACCGATTAAGCTATTGATGAAGTAGTCGTTGTATTACCCACTGATTTTGTCTGAGCTACCTCAGCAGAAGAACTAGGCTTTTCTACATAAACCCTATGAATATTCCCATTAAAAAAAACGATTAAAAAAACAATAAATCTCTTATTTCCTCAATACAAAACCTAAATATTTTACTTCTATTGTTGTTGTTGATTGTGCGTCTCTTACTTTGGTTAGCTGACATGAGCGTTCTATTAGAGGGATTGAACTGGCACATAAATGGAAGCTTATTAATTCTACCTATTAGATTGCTTGTGCTAACCTGAAGCTGTTGTGTTGTTTGAGCCAACAACTAAAGTTGTTGTTCCACTTAAAGCAGCATGATCGGATGATTGATTTTACTTCTAATGCTCTTATTATTGCTGATTATTCTTATGGTTATTAGAGTTACTTTGAGTAGTTTTACTAGGAGGTCCCACTACTAGATCGATTTATTAAGTATGATTATTACTTTTATTACCAGACTCAGGCTATGATGATATCACCGCCACAGCAGCAGCAGCAGCAGAAGATTATGAAACAAATCCAGTCTCTGTAAATCCTGCTACTTTTTTGTTCGATTCTAAAGTTGAATGCTCTCCGTGATGGTGATTATGATGATGAGATTAAGGAGCAGATTACAATTACTCATGCTTCTGAACAGATGCAGCTACCTATGTTGAAGAAGTATGTTTGGTGTGTTTCTGATTTTCAGCATGTCCTTATTCTTCTTCCTTGTGATGTTTCTATTCCTATTATTCTTTATTAGCATTACCATTGCTGCTATGCTACTACGATTATCCTTCATCTTCTTACTTCTAATGATCTTTTCTTTGATACTTTTACTTTGATTAAGAAGATACCTATTGCGTCTAAGCTGCTTATCCTTGTTCCTTCTCAACTAGATCAGCTTTCCTCACGTAGACTAGCTCTTGTTAGATCTTAGAGTTAGTTGGATTCTTGTTGCTCTTTGTGTTTCTGTTAGTTCTTACATTCTCACTATCAACTGGGAGATATTGACTTCCATTGGTGATTGTAGGAGTTACCTTCTCAGGAGCGGCGTGTCTCCTAGTATTTCCAGAAAGAACCTGCTGTTATGGCTGCTACTGATGCTACTATCTGTGTCTCTATTGGGAAGTATTTCTAGTTTATTCAACTTCTGCTTCAGTCTTCTTGACATACCTCACCCTTTCACCCGAATAACCTCTTTGATTTGGAGCTGACGATCGTTGCTGGTATTCCGCAGAAGAGTGCTGTTATTGTTGTTGTTGCTATGGCTATTAATCTCTTCGTTGATAGCGACGCTGTTGAGGCTGTTGTTCCTGAGCTACAATGGATTACTCGTAGTCTGCCTTTGGTACATAGACTGCTGTGTAGACTTGCGTATTCTAGTTGTATCTGTTCTACTAGACATTACTACTATTATTGTTTTCTCTTTGCTGATCGTTTCTCTTTTTGTACCTTCTTTGCTCTTCCCCATTGACTTCTGCATTATTATTATTATATTCCTCATTGCTATGGTTATTCGATTTATTTCGAATTCTCACATTATTGCCATCACCATTTTATTATCTGATCGCATTATTGCTACTGGTACTTCTTCCATTCTACTTATCTTTCTGTGCTCCTTGCTTGTGCACTTTGTTCCTCGTTAACCACTCTGTATCTAGATGATTTATGTTCCTTTAATATTGAACATCCAAGTGCTTCTTCGTGATGTTCTTGTCAAAGGAGAATTTCTTGCAGATACTCCACACACTGAATATCGGTGTGTAGTCCTTGAACTCCTCGAATAACTCAGCGATTATCTGTTTCTCTTCCGCTGAGAGATGTCCTTTCGCTTTATCATAATCCTCTTCAGCTTTACAGCAGAAGAGTTTTGCATCATAATCTTTTTCGGCTGTTCCTGCTGGATTATGGTGAGAAGAAGAAGATGCGTTATCCTTGTAAGTTGATGCTATTGAGCTGCCTAGTCTATTGACTCTTTCTTGAATGTTCATATCTGATTGATTGCTGTGTGTGGCAAGTTTGATGTGCTTTTGTTTTTATTTTTATTTTTTTGTTAATCTTTTTTGCGTATTTTTCTTTATTCCGATATTGATCTTTGTTTTTTCAAATTTTCTGAAAAATATCTTTTACCGAAATTGCTCTTAATTCAACTTTCTCCTCTCTCTTATTTTGCTCTTTGTATGTATTTCCCTCAAAATCATATGGGATTATCTCTTAAAATCATATGCGGTATATTTCCTCCCTTTTAAATAACCCCATCTGCCTATTCTCGTCAAGATATCTAATATGTTCTAGATACTTTTTGAATTTTTCGTTTAATCATACAAATAATAATCAGAAACAAAGTTGCTTCTGTTCTTTTTTTCCATTTTATAAAAGTAATAACATTTGATGTTGATGTCAACACATCAACCACTTTAATTTTATTTGATGATATCTAATTTATTTGACGTATTTCTGAGACATTTTGCCCACCAGAAAAAGAATACAAATATATTTTATTTTCTTTATTCTAAAATATGTTCTTTCAAAGCAGTTCAATTCTTGAATTGAAAAAAAAAATATGTTAATTTTTTTAAATAACCTCCTCCCTCCCGGGCAAAGGCTTTTTAAGTTATTAGTGAGATGCAAAAAGCTACCAAGAAACTTTAAGAGAATGTGATACTTTTAGAATCTAAATTTATGTAATGGTTGAGTGAAATAATGGATGATTTTGCATCGTTTTCACATTCGCACAACAAATACTATCCCTTTATCTATAAATATCCTTCTTCAATCTAAAAGTGGTATGATTACCTCCTTTTATTCTTGTTTTTCCTGATTCTTTTCATGGGGAATTGATGATGTCTAAGGAGATCGATGCAAGTTTTGTTCCATTAAAAGCCAACTGAGCATCAAGCTTATCACCGTTGAACACAGGTGCAAGTTTAGGAGTACCAGTGAGAATAAGATCGCCTTCATTCAGTGTCATGTACTTGCTGATGTACTAAATGATGTAATCCACCTTTTTTATCACAAAAATCAGCAAAATTATGCTAACAATATCTAACTTCAATAGCAATAACTCTCTGTTTAAGTTTCATTTTCCCTCCTTCTACTCCATTCTTTCGTTTACCTTGTAGAACATATTCTTAGTAGAATCGTTGACTTCTGGCTTAGAATTGATAGTCAATGACAGATCGACATTCTAAGGATCAGTTATTTTTTCCTTTGTGATGAAATCACTGATGGGTAGGAATCCATCTTATCCCTTACCTTTTTTCAACAAAATAAATTAGATTTTTCCTGCCAGCTGATACACACTTTGGGATATTAAATAAATCTTTGTTTCTTTGTTAAGAAAAACTCAAAGAAATTCCTCAGATATTATTTGACTTCGTTGCTTGCTTTGCTACGATTTTAACTAAATGCAATTCCTACCTATATCCCAAGGTGCGCCTGCTGCTCTACTCGCTGTGATGTTGCCCCAATCGGTCATGTCTAAACAAAGAAAGTATCCACCGATATGCTATAGAGCTTCTTCTTTGGAGATATTCTTTCCAGATTTGCCAATCATGACTCCAAGTTCAATCTCATAATTGATCTATGATTTTGTGTGGAGGATCAAGCTTTCGCCTTTGTAGAGAAGAGACGATGCAGGTTTAGTGAAGATAAGCGGTTAAGATGGGATATCCTTGGAGCCAGGAGGTACGTAGTTCTTAGCGAGTGCTAGAATTTTGGGGTTTGTTCGCTTAATGGAGTTGAAGAAGACTTTTTCCATGATTTTGACGAAAGATTAATTAGTATTTTTTATTGAATTATTTTTATTATTTAAAGAATTTTCAGTGGAAAAGATCCAGCAAATTATTAGCACAAAACTCACAACAACAGTAATAAAAAGAGAACAATCTACATCAGAGGGGCTTCATTTACAGCTTTTATGAATCATTTATGGGTCATTATTCGAGAAAATCGATGGAATAATTAAACATTTCGATAGGGACAATTTTTTATCTTTTTTGAAAATGTTTTTGTTAATTTTTTTTAGATAAAAAGGTACTAAAAGTGGCGGTATTTTAGAATTATTTCCACAAAATGAAATCACAACATATATATATATCCCTTCCATGGCATGTTTTTTTCACAATAGGTTGATACCCATCTCAGCTCTGATTTTATTCCAATATTCAACCGAATCCTTAGCTGGTTCTTTCTAAGTAATTTTAGCTTTAGGAGAAGCTGATTTCGATCTTGATTCTGAATGACCACCACGGCGTTTATGATTATGCTTGCCTCTAATAACCTTCCTCCAATTACTGTGCTTATGCCTCCTCCTTCTTGATTCACGTGATGATGAAGATGATTAAGAAGATGCCGATGACGACGACGAAGAACGTTTTGAAGAATAATTTCTTTTATTTTTTCTCTTTCTATCTCTATCTCTAGGACTATCACTGTTTCTTTCTTCCTTATCATTCTTCCTACTTCTAGATTATCCATCATCTGCTTCATTCTTTCCCTCTTGTTCTTTTCCTTTCTCATTCTCTTCTGTTTCCTTCTCATTCTTTCTTTTTTCTTCTTCTTCTTTTAACAATTCTTCTTAGAGTAGCTCTTCAAGTGGACTGACTCTAGGCTTCAATTAATTGCTTTCTTCCAGCATATATCTTTTCTGAATATGCGGGAGGATCGTATCCAAGTAGACTTCATCATTCAGCAATGAATCAATGAACTCATCGACGTGTACGATCGTAAAAGACCCATCGATTGTTCGAATTCTTAGTTTTCTGAAATCTTAATACAGCGGTTCAAGAGCTGAGTACACATCATACGCAGAACCTGTGAGGCGCAGATAAAAGCATCCTAAAGCAGTGAGATACTTGTAGTCTTCTTGCACAATGTATTCCATGACTTCTTCCTTTTCAGGACTGATTTGAAGTAGTTTCAATGCGAGCATAATGAACTTTGATGGTTTACGCGTGCCACCATATGTACCACAGATATATTCCAATTCCAGAGCTTCATCGATGATGCTAGCTGCAGTTAAACCAGGTAGTTTCTCCTTCCAGTATCTGTTCTGATATATCTTCTAACGGACAATCGCTTCGATGAGTGATTGTGGATTCTGTCCGCGGACTGATAGCGCAGCTGCTTAGGTTTTGTTAGACATAAATTATAAGTTTTTGTTATAATTTTATGTTCTTTTGATTTAATGAAATTAAAGGGAAGAGGGAATAAGGGTAAATAGGAATGAATTGATTAAGAGATTTCAATAGGGAGATGGAGTGAAAGCAGTAAAATATCATCAAAATGGCAAAAAATAAACAGAAAAAAATACAACAAAAATTATCGAATCAGCAAAGAACAGCAGTAGGTGCAACATCCACATAGTAGTAGCAATAGCACCTCCTCCTCTCACTGCGGTGTCTTGTCAATAAATTACAAATCGCAGTTCATGCAAAACAGTTTATTAAACAAAGGCACTACAACTTCCTTACTATTCTTCGCATTGCATCTCCTGCATGCATATTTCCAATTAGATGCAGTCACATTAATCCTATTTTAATCTAGTAACTCTTTCTTGCAGCATGGACATCTCAAGAACTACCTTGTCTTAAAACAAGGATAGCATAAGCAAAAAGCTAATTTGCAGCAGATGATATTTGAAACGGTGATTTAGACTTCAGAAACATGACTGCAAACTGGAAACGCCTTCGATTGTCCTGAGATATTCGATGGTTATGAAAATGATTGGACTGATTCTGGTTTTGTAGCCGCTTAGATTTTATTTTTGTCTGTACTCTTTCGCCTATCCTCTAGTCTTGCAGCGGAAGCTGCTTTTTATCTATAAAGTCTGTCTGAGTTTAGATTATAATAAAACTTTGGATTCATATCGGCTCCATAAGTCATCGAATAAATCTATCGAAATTGATTCTTCTGTTGTTGCATTTACTCTAACCCTGAAGTATTTTGACTAACTGGTGCAGATTTTTAGTATTGTAGATGTGTTTATTGTCCGATTGGAAGAATCGATTCTGCTTGATCAGCAGCTACTTCTGCAATTTATGATAATTTCCTTTCTTTTTGATCAACTTTTATTCCATTTAATAGCTAATCCTATTCAGACATAATCTATTTAGAATTATTCCCCATTTGAAAACTATTTTCGACTCTCCTTATCATGTTCATTTCTGGATCATCTTACTCCTACGCAAATGGGATATCTTCCAACCCAGGGATATGCTGATTCCTGTGAATATCGTCTTGCATTCCTTGCATGATCGTATCAAACAAATGCAGATCTTGCTATAACGTAGATCTATCATTTTTGACTGTTAGCGAGTGCATCTACACGAATGACTCCCTCATCCTGTTAATTTATCCGCTCTGCTGCTTCAGAAACTAAGTGTAATCATACAGCAAGGACTGTACGTCAAGTAATTCCTCCTGCGCATGAGTTTATTCACATTTCTACGCAAATTACAGTAAATCTTCACGGTATTTGGCGTGCTGCGTGAAAAGAGAAAGTGAAGGAAAATAATCTAAGCAAGTTGTCCGATCGAAGACTAGATCGTAATGACCATCAGATAACAGCAAATAGATGGTGTAGCTTTGGTCTTCTTCTTCCTCTTCTTCCTCCTCCTCTACATCCTTCTAAAACTATCTTTTTTAATGTTTACCTTCTATTTGCGGCTAATAAGTAATCGCATGATCAAATCTAATATGTCCATGCTTATCCTTTTAGAGCTGCAGAATATGCAAGGGATGTCTGAATACTTCGCAGCTCAGACTCAGCACATGATACTCTGCATCTTCCTTGTAAACACACAGTTTCTGCTTTGTCCTGTCGATGTCTTCGGGGAGCATAAAATCGCAATATGGAGGCTACATCGCGTATCTGCTAATTGCAGCGTATATCATCGACCTAGCTAAGCACACAAGAGAATAATCAAAATCATGCGAAGTTGCTATTCTATCGAACATCTTCATCATCAGCACTTAGCTTTCTATGCTGCTTGAAATGCACACGCGCTGACCGAGCAGCACTAGAAACTCCTAGACTAAAATCACTCTCACGCGATTGCTGTCCCCACGGATATTCCCTTAGTATTCCATTTGAATCAGTGCAATAACAGAATTGTGAATGTCCATAATCAGAGTCTCAAACTGCTTAAGTGGGGTGCTTAAAGACAGCAAATAGCATAAATGACTGACTATAACCCCTCTGTAAAAGCAATTTCCATCTCCTCTCACGCCGATATACACAGGATACGTTTGCGCTTGTGAGCATCCAGCGATTCTCCTTTCTAACTACCCAACACCAGGGTATTTTCTGATGAAATAATCGCCAAGATTCTCAGCGCTTTTCAGCCCATTGAGTTACCTGTTAATCCTCTGAATATACATCCTCTACGATTCCACTAAATATTCCTCAGCTAATCTCGAAAAAACCTCCTGTTTCGCAATATCCTCGTATCCTTGTGAGATATTTGTTTTCGCAGTTTGCCATTCCTCGATGGTTTGCGCTTGCATGCTATCAGATGGATTGTAGTATCCTGCGACGGATTGAAACATCGATGGATCGTAGCGGAATAAGGACTACTTACGATTACTCTTCGAACGATTGTTTTAGGAATAATTATTATTTGATTCACGATATTGATCATTCTAATTCTCATCTTGACCTTCGTTATTGTCTTTTTGTTCTTCTTCTTCTTCTTCTTAGAATTCCAAATCTTGCTGCTGGTTATCTTGAAAATTCACATTTCTCACCTTCTCGTTGTAGTTGTTGTTTTCAGAATTCTAATAATCTTATTATTACCGATCGTTAATCTGAAACAAATTAGCGTTATTATGTTCTTCTTAGTTATTCATGTCGATAGGCTTGAAGAACGTTGGACTGTTGTTATTATTATCATTATCTTCTTCATTTTCATCTCCTTACTGTTTTTGTGCTTATCCTTAGTCACCTTAGATTTAAACTTATTTACTTCTGATCTAACATTTCTAATCCTTTGTTTCTCCATTCCTTGAATCAGTTTACTTAGCACTGGAAACGAATCCAAATTCTGATTTCTTTTGTAGTGAATTCAAGCCATTTTTCGATTCTTCAGACATAAAATTCTAATTTCCATTTGAAATACCTTTTTCTTAGAATCCTTTAACCTGTTGGTCTTTGCCTTAGCTATTTAAATCATATTTTCTCCTATGAAGACTAGGCTGAAATATACTACTTGTAGGGATAATTTGATTGCTAACTTTAGGCGAAGGTGAGTTGAAATTCGGTGAATTTATATCTTCTTCGTCATCAAACGGTGATCCAACATCGACACCAGCAATAGCAGCAGTTTTATCGCTGAAATACCATTCACTTTGCATTTTCGTATCTTTTTTTATATTGAATTATTGTGGTTCTTGCAAGACTGCATCATCGTCATCATCTCCTTTGAAGACTATTTCATCAGACTTTCTACCTAAATCCCTGTCTAATTTAGAATTATTGCTTTACAAAGTTTCTTCCCTGTTTCGTTTAATGCTCAAATCATTTGATTCTTTCTAATTATTTTGTTGTTTTGACGATTTATTCTACAATTACTCTTATCCTTGCTCTATTCTTCCAATTTGTTGAGTTTTCTTAGGAGATATATTTATTTACAGTGGTTATTTTCTACTTTTTCCACCCTGATCGTTGCTAATTGTTTGTTAATATGATTATTACTGACTGTAGTAATCATCATTATCACTTTGAGGCATTGGTGTTTGCCCTGTTAACTGCTGAATCCCTTAAGAAGGATTAGGCACTGAGTATGTTGGTTATTTCAATTATGAATTAGCTGGAATAGATGCAGTAGTTTTATTAGCTATTTTGTTTTGTTAATCTGTCCTCTTGGAGGGCTGTACCTGGATAGGCAAGTCCATCAAAGAAAAACTAATATGAAATATCCGAATTAATACAAAGAGAAAATTAGCTGATTATGTTGTTCAAAATGTGTCTTGTAATGTATGTGCTCCTCTTATTGATGTTGGTTGCTGAGTTTAAGTCAATCAAACTCTTTCTCTCTCTCTCTATCTGTTTCCTTCTCTAAATTAATCAAATCAACCCAGAAAGCTAAGCATTATGTGATATTTTAGAAATTTATAAAATATTCATACTTCAGATAATTAAAATACTAAGCCTCCCAAGAATCCTTAAAAGAGGAAGTTTAATTATTTGAATATCTCCATATCATCTCATGATGGTATTTACCCTTGGGAGAGAGCAGAATGGATTACGGAAAAAATAACAAAACAACAACAAAAAAATAAGATTAATATTTTTTTTCATTTAGAACTCTAATAAAAGAGAGAGATACTGCATTCTTTTTTTTCTTTCCAATTATCTCGATTAAGGGACTATCATCTTAATCGATTGATTTATGAATAATGTGAGAAAACACATAAATTAATAATCTTATTTTTCCCCAAAGATATTTTAGTTTATTTTTTTTTTTCATTATGGAATTGATTTTTCACGAGGATGTACTCAATCTTGGTGATAAACCATATGAATTCAAGGAATTCTTTGCTACAAAAGGGTTCCTAGAAGATGGCATAACTCTAGCGAATTTTCATACTGCCATAGCGAAGTTTGGTGGACCATTAGCACTCTTAATGAATCGGTAGGTAATGATGCTCGAACCGAAGGATAAATCGTTGAAGGAAGATGTGTGCTTCTTTTCGTCGGAAGGGAAGAAAATTCACTCTGTGCATATAGAGTACTTCGATGACATTATTGGATTTGATTTCATTACGAATGAGTTGCTTCTGATTGTCACAAAAGCACCTTCATTTTTCCTCATCGATCCATTCTAAAAAACAACTAAACCTCTGCCATATCTTCTCGATCCCAAATTTAGAGCAACAATTCACTCCGTCAGGGTATTTAAATCAGATATTGCATCAACATTTTTCTTTTGATTTTGATCATTTTTTAAAACAATAAATATGATTGATTTTCTTAAGATTTTTAACATATTTTTTTGATTTTATTTTTTCCATTCTAACTTTAAAATTATTCTTCCTTAGATATTCAGGAACAGCTTTGCCTTCTGCGCTAAAGCCTTCACTTCGAGTGTCGTTGAAGAAATGCGATTTTATTATATTGAGAATGTTCACTAGTTGAATAATTCCTAAACCTAATAAGTCTCCGAAAAAGCATTCGCAAAATCTGGGTTAAAAGAACCACCTAGAGATTGGATTGTTATCCCTAGTGATTAATCTGCGCTAAATGTCCTTGAGTTGTAGATAACACACCCTGAATGTGGAATCATTAGTCTGACGGAGACACAAGCCTAGCAATACTATTAGCAAATTACCGATCCCTAGCAGTAGTAATAACAAACATAAAAATAACAACCAAAATAACAACAGCCCTCAATCCTGCCTGCAATTAGAAACATCTAATTTATAGCAATGGCTCCTAGCTCCTCTTTGATCGCTTATTTATAGTAAAATCACAAACAAAAGTTGATTATTTTCGAGTAGAAACAAATTTTAATTGTATTTTCCTTTCTTTTTAGAGATGTTGGTGACAAGAAGATTAAACTTTGTGTCCTCTCCAATGACTACGAGGCGAGTACTTACAAAGTGAGTGATGTTGATCTCAAAGAATTTAAACTCCCTGTAGCTGTTGGAGGCAACTCAAAGGCAGCTTCATTACTCAAAATGCTTTGGTGCGGTGATCATTGCTGCATTTTATCAGGTGAGAAATCATTTTTGATGATCGGCCCAAATGTCTCAGAGGATGTCAAACTCTAGGAGGACTACGCACTTTCAACGGAGATAGATGGACTAAGGGTATTCATGAAGAGTAGCAGTAAAATGTTAAGATTGTTACCTTCTTCATATCTGAACACTTACCCTAACACATACTTGAAGTATTCTGAGAACATTTCATCTGTAACAATTTTTAAAGAAAACTTGAAAATAACATGTCTTTCTTTGAATTATTCAATTTAGGCTGCTTAACTGCTGTAGAATTACCAGAACCTCAAGAACAAGCAGCCATTTGATGATTCTAACCTCCGTGGAAACATCAACGAGCTTAAATCCGCTGTCTAAGAATGCATGATAGCAGCTGAATTCACAACCGAAGAGGAGAAACAATAGGATTTATTGAAAGCAGCTTCTTATGGCAAAACATACATCGGAGCGGATTCGAATTAGCATGACTATTTTGGACATCTTTGCTTAAAACTTCGTGTCGCTTATAACTTCAGAGAACAACAGACAAGAAGAATGATCACGTGCGCACAGGTTGATTGGATTTGAGTTTATTTTGTTCAAAGAGAAAAATTCCATTTTTTTATATTACAAATTCCTAACATTTTATTATTTATTTTTAGATAAACCACTTGCTATCAGGTGAGCTCTAGCAGCAATTAATCAACATAATGCTTCGATATGACTACCATGGACTGGCTATCAATGTGTGCAGTTAGTTGGATTTCAAATAGAAAGTTAGAACTCATATTTTCGAGCATTGGGCAGAGCGTGTAATTGAGAAAAGTTCTTAGAATTTCAGAAAAGAATTAAAAGCTTAAGCTGAGCAAGGAAACGAAGAGCCAGCTGTGCTCACTAGATCATTTAGCAATAGCTTTAATATCTTGAACAACGAAGACGATCGGGTTGCGTAGAAGATTATTAATAAGCTCATGAAAGAGAAAAATATTTAGTTTGTGAATATTTCCAAGCGAGCTATGAAAGAAGGTCGATAGAGATTAGCAAGTGTGCTCTTGTAATAGGAAACATCAGCTTTTAAGCGCGTTCCTGTGCTGATTTGGATGGGGAAGAATTGCGATGAATTTGAGAGAGCAAGTGTGAAATTAACAAGTATTTCTAGAGATGCTGTGAAACAAAGAACGCAAAGTCAAGAATGGCAGTAGACTGTAGAGATAAAGTAAAAGGAAATATTCCAAAAGGCATTAGAATAAGCACTCAACAGTCACGACAGTGAGTTGATTTATGTGTGCTTGAAGGAAATGGACAACACAATCAAGAACAATAAACTGAAATTTGAAGTCATAAAATCCAAATCGATTTTCATAAATCACTACAAAAATTACTTAAAAAATAGTTTAGATCCACGAAAGCAAAGCAGATACTTAGATTTCTTAAAAGAAATTGACATAACCATCTCCAGCAATGGAAAACCTTCGACTGAGATAGGCTTAGAGAAAGGGTTGTATCTCATGAAGAAAGCTATGACAGTGTAGCCAAACTTGAATTTAGAGGATAACTTAAAGGAAAAGAAAATAAATTTAGATTTAGCTCTTGAATCTATGGATAAATCCATGGACGATAAGTTCTACATAGAGATGGTTAAAATTGAAATTGAAGCTCTAAAAGGCACATAGCTTTCGTTAAGCAAAGCCAGCAAAGAAGAACTCAAAGATGTAGACATGTATGGAATCAATAATTGGACGGTTAATGGAAGTCTTCTGAGAATGATTTAATACGAAAAGGATTTTGAGAAACGAGTGAAGATCTACTAGGTTCCAACGAAAATCGTAGAAGCATTGAGAGTTCGATATCTCATTCAAGAAAAAAATATGGAAAGTCTGGATTCTATGATGACCGATATGAATAAAAAAACAGTCATCGTTCCATTTGAGATGGTGGCAGCTAAGTTGATCTAGATCGGAGAGAGAGAAGCAGCGGTTAGACTGATTTTATAGATCCCTAAGATGGACGAGAGAGTGACTATTTTGTTGAAAGTTGATGAAGCCAAAAAAGCAGCCAAAACTGTTATTGATTCCAAAAAGAATTTCGAGCTACTCCAGATGATCAAGGATTCGTGTAGAGACGCAGATGTCATTAATTATATTGACTCGCAGATCGCGAACAGGAGATGAAATAGCATATTCGAGAGGAAAATGTGAAAAGAAAAAAAGGAAGTTTATGTTTTTTTTAAATTTGTTTCTGAAGATCAACTAACTTATCAAAATTGAAAAAGAATTAGCTTGTTTTAATACATTGATACTCTTAATCGATTCTTTTAGCCCAAATATATTAGTTTAGAAAGGAGAATACATGAATAAATAAGCAAAAAAACTTTTTTTATAAATAATAGCAATAAACAATGTTTCGAATCTTCTCGATATCTTTCAATTTCCTATCAAAAACTCATTTACAATCTTAGAATAGCACTATGAATTAATCAATATCATCAAGTAATTCCTGATTCTGGATAGTTTATTCACTTTATTTCTCTTCACCTTCACTTTTTTGATATTCTGGATACTGTTTTAACAATTCACTCACTTGATGTCGCAATTCTAACAACTGTGCTACACTAGTATTCTCCTTCTCGCTCTCAAATATTTATTCTATCAATTAAGTTACTTGAGCAGTTATGCTATTTGTTTTCTTCTTGAAATCATTTCTTAGTTTCTTAAACTCCAGCAATTTGTTTTCGTTTTCCAATTATTTCAAACAATTTTTCTTGAGATTTTCAATTATTTTTGGATTTTTCGGTGAGAATTCGTATTTCATTGTTTTATGAGAGCATAACTTCAAAGGACTATAATTTCTACACTCACAAGGCTAGTTAGAATATGCGATTCCAAACGATTTATCTGAAAAATAGAATGTTTCATCTTTGAGTTACAAAAACAGTTATTTATCTGAGAGAGCTTATTCATCCTAGAAATCACTCACGGCAATAAGAAAATTCTTCAACAAAGATAGATAATCAATAGGCTTATTCATCGATTAGAATAGCAATGAAGATCTTACAGATTTCCTAAGAATATCAATAGAACCTCTTATCATTGCATCATCTGCTAAAGTGAGATTAGCAAACGCAAGAAGCATGTATTTATTCAATTTCTTGTTGAGTCCTAAACAGCTAAAATTGAAGTATCCGACAAGTAATCCATTGCTGTGTAAGTCTTCAAGCTACTCAATAAGATCTTCAAGGACTTTATTCTTAATTTCGATGGGTTGATTTTTGAGATTTCCATTGAAAGGGAGGGTTATTTCATCCTAAAATGTCTGAATATATGAATAAAACTTATGTGTTTCATCAATTTAGAAAACGCTGTGCTCCTCCAGAATTACTTTGCGCTCTGGCTTACTGGCGTATGTCTCTAATGCATCAATTAGCAAGCGATATGATTGAAGATAATTAATAGATTCAATTTTGTATTCCTGGTTTTAAATACTGGTATTAGCCAATTGATATGAAATCGCTTAAACTTTTTGTCCTTTTTTTGAATTCAATACAGTAATCGACGCATCACAAAACATCTATTATTCAGATGCTTGAATAACTTAGACTTCATTCTAACTCATTTTGGTTCTTAATCCTTTCCTTGATTATCTTCTTAAAAATTTTCTAATTTTCAATAATTGAATTATGATTTTTTGTTGGATCTTCCCATATCAACTTCTTGATTAAATCACAGGATATCTGTGCATAAAATTAGAATTTTAGAATATCTTTTTGTATTACCAAATTGAGTTTCTGATGATAAAATGGTAAGGATGTTTCTTTTTTTTTCAATCATATTAATATCTTAGATAATTCTCCCCTCTTTCTTTCCTTACCCTTTTAACAATACCCTTTAAGTTTCTAAACGTTCATCAATCTTCGTTATAAAATTATGTATTATCTTGCATACTTATTTATCAAGAAATAATTGTTATTTATTGCTCTCTTTCTGGAAAACTTATCTCTCACAAGAGTTTAATGTAGTTATCGATTTTTTGTAGAACCTCTTTGCTCTTTGCATCTTGTTATTATTTTTCTTGCCCCTTTTGGATTTTGCGCAGTTATTCGAGCATTTGTAGTATTTCATTTTTCAATTAAGTAGCTTGTTAGCTTGTGATTTTATCTGTGTTGAATATCTTGTAAACATTATCAGTTATGTTTTCCTTTAATTTTTTCTCTTAGCTTATTTTCTCTTAGCTTATTTTCAAATTAGTCGCTGCTAAGGCATATTCACGTTTCAATTGCTTCGCACATTTCTCCTAAAATTTATCGAAGATTATTTTATGAGGAGTGATTGAATATTCTTTTGTTCTATGCTAGCATTATTAAAAGTTTTCAAATGTTTAACTTGGACAGTCACATTTGCTAGATCTGCACTGTAAAAACAAGGAAGAACTCCTTTGATCGAGATAGATCATTTCTTTTAGAACAGTTTCAATATCGCTTGGCTCATTTTCGCTACTGAAAATAGTTGGTTTGATAAATTTGACTAAGAAGTTTTTCAAAAGAGCAAGATAGTCTGTCGCTTTACTCATTCCATTCCAGATGAACTAAGATCTCACCATGTTCTCGAAGTTCCAAGAATGATTGTGCTCTCTCTACAGTAATTCATCTGAGTTAGTGAGGTTCGGAAGGAGGATAAGCTAGTATTTTTATTTTATTTTGTCAAACCCTAAGTAGTTTAAGTCAAAATGACCAACGAGAAGATCCATAGAGTGCAATTCTTCAAGTTATTCCAAGAGATCATAAAATATCTGATGATTCAAGCCAGTAGATAGTTTTTATAAATCTTCAATCTTTTTCAATTCAATCGAATTTTCTTTGAAGCTTTAAGTTAAGATAATATCATAACAATATTAAGAGAGTAATATGATTTAGCTTTTTGTTTGGCATTGTACCTATCCATTTGATTTTTTCACCCAATTAGCGAACGCACTTTTCAATAAACTATACTATTTAATTGTTGAATTTTCAATACTCATAATACCTTCAGGTCCTTATCTTTTAGCCTTTTCATTAAAATCATACTTGATTTCCTTTATCATGGAAGTTGAGGGGTTCATCACTATTGTAACTTTGAAGACACACAAGTCTATTGCTATGGTGTTAGATAGTCCATTCATTTTTGTTAAACCAACAAGCAACTTTTTGGATGTTTTCTCTTTTTTATTTTTTAATTATCCGAAAGAATCCGTAAAGATTCTAATTCCTCGTCTATGGGAAATAATAAAATTTCCCTTGTTTAAATTTTAGAATAAATCAAATCAACTAAGATCAAAGGAACATAATCTCTCAAGTTATCTTTTGGGATGCTCTACAGGAGATGATATAGTCTTTTTCATTTTGTTGATTATATTAAGATAAAGAAGGATTTTCAATTATTTGTAAAGATTATTCAAGATTTTAAATGAAAAAGAAATCAATAATAGTGAAGTAACAGATTCTATTTAGTATTCCTGGTTTTAAATATTGATATTAGCCAATTGATATGAAATCGCTAAACTTTTTGTTCTTTGTTTTAATTCAATACAGTAATCGACGCATCACAAAATATCTATTATTCAATATGCTCGAATAACTTAGACTTCGTTTTAACTCATTTTGATTCTTATTCCTCCTTATCTTAATTATCTCCTTAATTTTTTTGTTTTTAATTTTCAATTCAATCATGATTTCTTGTTGTTATTTTTTGCTGCAACCTCTCATTTTAACTTCTTGATTAAATCACAGGATATCTGTGCATAATATTAGAAGTTCAGATTATTACCAAATTGAGTTTCTCTGATGATAAAATGGGAGTTTTATTCAAATAAACTTCAAACAATAATCTCAAATTTAAGAACAAATTCAACAACGAGTATTTAACAACTTGGGAATACAACAAATACAATCACCTTGACTTGTATAATTCTATGAGACTATTGATAGCATCGATTATCTCATTTTTTTCAGAATAATCTGGTTCTTCGGCATTTGCTTGCTTCTTTGCAGCTACGAAATCTTATTATAATTTCTTCACTTATATCTTGAGTTTCTCGATTTTATCAACCTTACAGAATAGCTCATCACTGAATATTACCTCAAGGATAGATACTAATTCTTGTTTATGATTCCTAATTAATTCAGGATCTGTGATAATCTTTTATTTATTTCTTTTCTTAAACTCATTTGCTTTGTAATGCTCCTTCTACAATTTTAAAATAAGAGCTTAGAGATCTAAAAAGATGTCATTATTATCTACTTTAACTCCATGCTAATCAAAGTAAACAGGTAAATTGATTTCAGGCACAAGAAAGAACTCAGATTCATCATACCTTTGTGAGAAAACAACAATAAAAAATCACAAATAAACTTTAAACTTTTCTTTTATCCATATTTATTAAAATGTTTCTTACTATTTCGTAAGAAGACCACGAGTACTCACAGCTGTTAAGAATTGCCTGATTAAATCAAGACAATCACTTTATTTATTAGCTTAAGAGATCTACAGATATTATCTCTCTAAATGTGAATCACCGCGGAAAGCAAATTCGTGTCTCAAAATCGCATCATCCGCAAGCATAAGAGTCGGAAATGCTACCATTAAATACTTATCTGTGTTCTAGGAGTATCGAAGCCAATCAAAGTTAAAATGTCCTACAAGTAAACCGAATTTATGCAGTTCTTTAAGCTGGCTAAATAGATCTTGAAATACTTTACCAAGTAATTATTCTTTTGTAAGTTGGTTTTTGTTTTTATTTTGTAGTGAGCCTAATTATCCTTACTCAAATGGATCTTGGAACTCTAAATAATAACTATCAGCTGCGTTGGGGTCTGCACTAACGTTATTGCTGCTGTTATGTAGAGAAACCTTGGGTTTAGATTCTTTTTCGAATTGTTCGAATGCATCAATCAGCAATTTATATTATCGAACACGCGCTTTATTTTGATAATAAATGTCATCATATGTGTACTAGCTACCGTTGCTTTAGAATAAATTATAATAGATTTAGTTTCCTTGCACATCAACATCCACAAATCGTAAACTATCTTGATTCATCGCTTTCGTGTTAAGATAACTTTTCTTTTTACTTCTCTGAATATTGATTGTTTGTTTTTCTCCTTTTTATCTGTTCTGAATTTGATTTTTATTCTTTCAATCAATTTAACAATTTATTAGATCCTTCTCGCCCCTTTCTTCTCTTACCCTTTTAACCATCCTCTTTCAAACAAAATACCTCCCTCATATTCTAAGTTTCTAAATGTTCATCAATCTTCATTATAAAATTATGTATTATCTTGCATTGTTATTTATCGAGAAACAATTTTTATTTATTGCTTTCTGGAAAACTTCATCTCTCACAAGAGTCCAATGTACTCATCGATTTATTCTAGCACTGCATTGCTCTTTGGATCTTATTATTATCGTTCTTGCTCATTTTAGATGTTGCGCAGTTATTAGAGCATTTGTTGAATTTCACCTTTCAATTAAGTGGCTCGTTCTTTTGTGATTCTATCTATGTTGAATATCTTGTAAACCTTATCAGTTATGTTTTCCTTTAATTTTTTCTCTTAGCTTATTTTCAAATTAGTAGCTGCCAAGGCATATTCACGTTTCAATTACTTAGCACATTTCTCCTAAAATTTATTGAATATTCCTAATTGAGGAGTGATTGAATATTCTTTTGTTCTATGCTAGCATTCATTAAAGTTTTCAAACGTTTAACTTGAACATTCACATTTGCTAGATCTGCACTGTAAGTACAAGGAAGAACTCCTTTGATCGAGATAGATCATTTCTTTTAGAACAGTTCCAATATCGCTTGGCTCGTTTACGCTACTAGAAAAAGTTGGTTTGATAAGTTTGACTAAGAAATTTTTCAAAAGAGCAAGATAGTCTGTAGCTTTACTCATTCCATTCCAGATGAACTAAGATCTCACCGTGTTCTCGAAGCTCATAGAATTATTGTGCTCTCTCTACAGTAATTCATCTGAGTTAGTGAGGTTCGGAAAGAGGATAAGACAGTATTTTTGTTCTTTTTAGTCAAATCCTAGGTAGTTTAAATCAAAATGACCAACGAGAAGATCCATAGAGTGCAATCCTTCAAGTTATTCCAAGAGATCATTAAGTATTGAATGCTTCAAACCATCAGATTGTTTTTTTAATTCTTCAATCTTTTTCAATTTGATCTCTTTCATTTCAATCGAATTGAAGCTTTAAGTTAAGTTAATACCAAAACTACGGCCATCGGCTAATTTATTGTAGCTTTATGGTTGGCATTGTACTATATTTTTGGTTTTTTCCATCAACTTACCAAAAGCACTTTACAATAATCTATACTATTTAATTATTGAATAATCAATACTCTGAATATCTTCAGATCCTTATCTAAAAGCCTTCTTATTAAAACCATACGTGATTTACTTTATCATAGAAGTTGAGAGGTCAATCACTATTGTAGCTTTGAAGAAATCGTAGTCTATTGGTTTCGGTTATTCGTTAGATGATCCATTCATTTTGTTAAACCAACAAAAGCAACTTCTTTGGATGTTTTCTCTTTTTGATTTGTTTTTTTTATTATTGAATTTTCCTAAAGAATCCATAGAGATTCTAATTCCTCCATACAATAATAAGGGAATGCGTTGATTTTTGAGAAATCCTCCAAATGCTCTTTGGGAAACTACAAAAAAATTTCCCTTGTTAAAATTTTAGAATAAATCAAATTAACAAAAATCAAAGGGGTATAAGCTCTAGAGGCTACTTTTGGGATGTTCTGCGGAGATGATAGCATCTTGTCTTTTTCATTTTGTTCATTAGGTAAAGGTAAAGAAGGATTTTCAATTATTTGTAAAGATAATTCAAGATTTTAAATGAAAAAAAAATACATAATAATAATTATTCTTCCAGCCAATTTTCTCAAGAAATTAGCCTATTTTTTTAAGGAGAATCTAAAACAGATAATGGATAAAAAAATTAAGAGTTATTATTCAATTTTATTCTTCTTTTTTTTATCCTTACAAAAATAAAAAATTTCAATAATTCTTTTCATAATTAATATTTGGAAAAATTTATTAAGGAAAGATTATCCATTTTTTTATTTTAGAATCAAATAATTATTACTTTATCTATCTTTTCTCTAATATTCAAGAAAAGGCAATATTAGTTTCACAATGGTTTGTGTTTCTTATGTCAAATGAAAAAAGAAGATTATTGTTTTATAGCATTAATTGATCTAGAGATTACCTAACTGCATGGCCTTATTATATCTTACATTTTTAAATCAGCTGGAGGTCCATGTCATATTGAATTAAAATAACGAAATCAAAGGAGCTTAAACTGAAGTCGATATTCTGAAGAAAAAGAAAAATATGCTTTTCAAAGAGTAAAGAGTTGCTTCTCACTCCTACAAGATTTAAAAAATATTAGAAGCCTCTTGTTAGAAGTAAGTACCTTTTGAGAATGAAAATGGAGGGAGAAAATTAATAACTAGAGGGAGAGGAGAAAAAAAGATTCAAATTCATAGCAAAAAGAAAAAGCAAACAAATTGGGGGGGGAGTTTTCACACGAATTTTTATCTCAGAAAGCAGCAGTACAAGCAGCCAAAAATATTGTTAATTCTTCGTATAATTAAAAAAACAATAATAATATATCCACTCTTTCGTACATTTTCCTCCAAGCGAGCGCATCCTCCGCAAACAGTAGGTATCTAGTCTCCCCCCTACATCTTAT
>Ga0302271_10000702_pt1 | contig 32959 bp, 25 predicted proteins | sample III_Bog_N1_1_FD_198767 | JGI IMG/M metagenome (GOLD analysis project Ga0302271, IMG submission 198767) | Peat permafrost microbial communities from Stordalen Mire near Abisko, Sweden - III_Bog_N1_1 | ecosystem: Environmental > Terrestrial > Soil > Wetlands > Peat | place: Sweden: Abisko... | reverse complement strand
TCTCTCCGACCGAAATAAGTTTGAATATTTTTGGAGGATTTATTGAAATGAAATTCTTTCGGAAATAAACAGAAATTCTTAAGCGCCCTGTCTTTTAATCTCATCTTGATAACAACTCCACCAACAATTCTTTTAGAACTTGAAAAATAATATCAAACAATCCAATTCTATCAAATAAGAAATCTTCCTTCCAAGTGGGATACAGACACATTTAAGCAGACATATGAGTGATTCCAATCAGAGTATGAACAAGAGCGGGTTGAGAAATCAAAGTTCCTTAATGCAATCCAATCTTATCCCAATCGCCGATAGACAAGCGAGTATCATAACTATCCTCTCAAGCTAGATCACTGATAATAAAGACGACGAGGATCTAATTTGTCCAGTTTGTTCTAATCTCCTCTGGGAGCCTATTGGATGTTCTACATGCAAGCTGCATGTCTGTTTGAAATGTATTCAAGATTGGCTACGCAAAGGCAATTCAACTTGTCCTATCTCAGGTAAGAGATACATTTGGTGGAGCCATACTTTCAAATATTTGAAATACAACCATATTGAAACCCAGCAAAGACATAAATAAGATTAACTAATCAAATGAATTTGAGTCTTCATCAAGATAGAAATCATCAGGAGTCAAATAAGAAAGGATTTATTGATTTAATCGTGGAGAGATGATATTACTGTGTTTTTCTTTTCCCAATCTCACAGTTTTTTCTAGGAGAAAAAGAAACAAACTTTCAAAATAAGCACTTTTATGCTCATGAATTGAAATTTATCTTAAAGACAATTAACTTCCCCTCCCATGGTTTCCTTATCCTTTGAGATTCTTCCCTCTTCACACAAATCATTTAACATTTATCTATTTTTCAATCCAAGCTTGTGATGAATTCATCGAAGAAAGAGTCCACCCATATTTCTTAAAGCACCTCTAAAGCGTTCATGTTCAATGCCCTAACATCTCCAATGGATGCTCTGAATCCATATCCTACAAAGATTACTCCTAACACGTTGAATAAACCTGTCCTTTTTCTAATTTGTAGTGCCCATTTGAAGGCTGTGGAAGAACACTGCTTCGACGAGATATGCCAAGTCACTGCGAAAACTGTGAATATGCACTTGAGGAATGCTAATTCTGCAACGGCTGGTTCTCAAAAAGCTAAATAAAAATGCATGAAACTGAAGATTGCGAGGAGCGGAAAATCATGTGTCCCAATGAAAATTGCTAGGCGTACTTCAAGAAAAAAGATGAATAGCAGCATATGCTTGATTGCGAATTCGGAAAGAGCCCTTGCAAGTATTGCTAAGAGTTGGTTGAGAGGCATTAATTATCTGAGCATGAAGAATTATGTGAGGAACGTACTGCAGTTTGCTCAGGTTGTGGTTAATAAGTGTTTTTCTGTTAGTTGTTCAACCATGAAAGTCGATGTGAAGCGATCATAAAACGATGTGAACAATGTGAGACTGAGTTAAATTAGTTCGAGTTCTTTGAGGTTCACACTGAAAACTATTGCCTGAAGAAGAGGATTGTGCAATAAAACGAAGTGAACCTTCGACTTGAAGAAGAAAACAAGACACTCAAGAACGAACTGTAATCTCACAGCTAAAAACTAGATTACATCTTAGAGAGGCTAGCTTAAGCTCGTCTCAAGCCATCTGAGATCATGGAACACGAGTCAGCGATAGAATAAGCATATGTGTCTATCCTTTTGATCTTTGAGAATGCTTTGTTCTTGAGTCATCAAAAATTTAAGCATCTTTTCTAACCTGCATCTGCAAGGGAAGCACTGAGGCATTTTTAGTATTTAGAGGATACTTCGAGACTTTATTCAGGATGGCATAAGTTCCATTGTTCGGATTGTATGGGTTTTGTGGGGAAATTGTAGCCATTACTGAAGCCACATCTTTAGACAATTTAGACATCAACTGTTGCACTTTTTGGGACAGCAATACCAACACTGAGACTTGAAGCAACAATTTGAATGATGTATTGAATGATTCTATTGGATTTGTGTATTTTTGTAGCTGTGGTATGTGAAACAGTTTCGAAAAAATGAATTGGGTTTTTTTGTCATTGAAGAATTAACCCTTCCAATTAAAAAATGTAAATGAAAATATAGGGATTCTATTGAAAATATCTAATCAAGTTAATAAACAGAGACACTGTGTACATTAGATAATGAAGAAAGAAGGCTTGAGATATATTTAAAGGTAAATGTGAAATTAGTATTAAAAGCAGCCAGATTAGTGATGGCTTTGAGAATGAACTATGCTGCATGGTTCATTGCTAAATGAAAAAAAACTTGTCTTTGATTTGAAAATTAAAAAATATCTGTGGATGTCTGTCATTCATCAGAATCCATAGCTGCAAGTTGCGGGTCAAAATCGCCTTGCTCGATGAAGAACGAGTTAACTTTGAGTGATTAGCCGTCTTCTTACTTGAAATTGCTGAGCTCAACTTCTTTGTTTTCTTCGAACTTGTATTCGTTAGGGAAATGGTTTTGTAAGAATTTCATTGTGTCCTCGCTCACATTCACTTTACCCATGAACCCGTTCGATTCCATTCTAAGTAAACATGAAAAGAATTAATGAGTAAATTAATAAAATTATTGTTGTTTCTTAATAATGATCGCAAAAAATGACCTCCCATTAATTAATGTGTTTTGTTCTTACTTGTTTGCAATCACGACATCTTTTCCGAATATGTCATATCGCACAATGTTTGTTCCAATGATTCCTCCAAGAATCTTCTCTCCCTAATTAAGCCAAAGACAAGAAATTCAAAATTAATCTTGAGTTTTTGTTATTATAAAGCGGTTTGTCATGTAATTACTAAATGTATTCCGATGCGCATATTGACACTACCAAAATCTTTATGCTCTCTTTTGATGCTTTCGATGACTTGAATCATGGAAAAACCCATTTTCACAACATTTGCACATTCCTCATGATATGATCTATTGTATTTATCTACTATCCCCAATACCACATAGCAATCTAAGAAAATATTAAAAAATTAATAAAAATATCATAATAAACATATTATTTTTCATTTTAAAACCTTTAAAAAAATATTGCATAATTACCTCCAATCGTGTAGACCTTGTAGACTTTATGTTTAAGGCAAAGCTAATCAAAAGAGGTGAACAGATTCCGAAGCATTTTGACAACTTCCGACGGTTATTTATTACTTGAATAGCTCGTGAATCCGGCTATATCAGCAAATAACAATGTGACTTTTTCGAGAGTTTCTGATATTTCTTGATATTATTTTTTATTCTACAGAAACTAAGTCAAGATATGCTTAGGCACTAGGTATTTCAAGAGATTATCCTTCTCAAGCTTCTTGATCTCATGCGCGACAAGATTATTAAAATTGTCAATTTTTCTCTCCCAAGATATGTAGCATTTGTAGATTTCAAAAATCACTAGCACAACAACTTTCCAGGCATAATTAATCTTTCCAATGTAATGGAACATGTATACCCAAAAGGCTATCATAATTCCTGAGAAATGTAGTGTCCTGTTGAAATACACTACCGATGAATTCTAAGATAGATTCAACAGCGTAAGATGTTCTATGAATAAAGTCATGAGTATCCCTTCGTTGGTTTTGAAAAAAAATGCAAAGATTATGCTAGTCACATGGGAGTAGAGAAAATAAACGTGGATAATTAGTTTGAAGAGGCCGAGCTTGCGGGAGAGCTTAGGTAATAGCACGACTAGGATAATTACCATACCGCTTTGAGCTGCTTTTAGAACAAGTGCGAGAATTTACTCGTTTGTGACTAAAATTGGGAGATTTACGAACACAGTGATAAAAACCAATGTGTGGAGGATAGCTTAGATAACATAGCAGCGAGCAGACAGAAAACCACTGCATTCGATGCTGTTACTTAGTTCGAATCTCTAGACAACATCGTCCCTGCCGTTTTAGTATGAAAGTAGTATCCTCGAGACTTTTAGCATAGGTTCTTGTCCAGAATCTTTTTCTCCTTTGGAGTTCGTTTTTTTCTGCATTACTGACTCCTATCGCTGGAATTTATGGGAGGGTATCATCGAGTGGTTACTTTTGATGATAGTTTTATCTTCTTCTTCATAAATAGCTCTCTCTGGAAGGCATTCTTCAGAAGGAATTTCTAAGTTCTCTAGCTTCTAAAAACAGGGGAAAAGTTTATTTGAAAAAACGATAAAATTATCAGAACAATTTGTATTTTTACTTGCACTGTTAAGTGATTTCTCAAGTTGTTTCTGGGTGCAACTACCATTGTTGTAGAATGGTTCGCTTTTCGCTTCGAAGGAAACGTTGAGCCACCGTTGTTTTTGAGTGTAAGGACTTAAGCAAGGTTTTGATTGTTAAACCCAGGACTACTGTATTTCCTACCGATATTCGAGGAAGATTTGATTGTGAATAGAAAATCTTGTTATTCATTTGGGCTAATCACACCATTTGATCCATTTTATGTCTTTTTCAGGCTATTTAAAGCACTAGGAACAATTCTCGCATTGTTTGTAGTTTCTATGTTGATTTTTTCTAAGCTACTTTTATTGGATTTCTGATTTAAATCAGCTAAGTTAATATGTAGATTATTCATGTTAGAGTTATTATTGTTATTTTGCATGTTTGTGATTTTTAACCCATCCTCGATAGAATGCTTGTGGTTTCTTTGAGATATCTTTTCATTAATATTGTTGCTGTTTTTGTTGCTAATTGTTGTATTATTAACTTTAATTATGGTATTCCTAATGTTCTCAGCTAGACTATATATTTTAATCACACCTTTACCTTTGGCTTCTACTTCTCTTTCTATGAATAGCCATTCTGTTTTCCCGATCCTCAAGTGCGCTTCTTAGGATAAGGAAATCCTTCCTGTTTTAGAATTTGAGCAAACTCTGCTTGCTGTGTTAACAGTATCCCCGATTAAACTGAATTAAGGTTTGTGTGCGCCAATAACACCAGCGATAACTTTCCCGTAGTGTATGCCGATTTTTGCATAAGTTGGTTTGTTCCCTGACCAGTAGTAGCTTTTAGCTTTAGTTTGCATTTCCTGTGCTGCGAGCAGTAATCTTTTGGTTTCGTTATCTCCGACCATTTTCTACTAGCGCACTCGTTCTTCTTTGGTTAGTTTTAACCCAGCACAAGCCATGTAGATCTTACCGACAGTCTAAAGAAAAAGAAAATATGAACTTTTTAGTTAGAAAAAAGCAAAAGAAAAGAAAAATGAAATCTTCAATATGTACTTCGATCTTTTGGACTCCATATTCAACGCAAATCTTATCGAATAACCGATAGAGATTATCAACCCATTTGATTAGTCTGCCTTTCTCTTCCAATAAGATATTATCGAAGTCACAAATGTCGAAGAAGAGAATAGCAACATCACCTTGATCTTCTTCGATGCTCGTATTACCAGCTAAAGGGAAACCATCAAATATTCTCAAAAAATACATTATCCCTTAATAGTATCTTACAGGTATTGAAACGAGTGCGTACGAATGGCGGAAGTAGATTCGCTAGTACATGATCAACAGTGGTTTCCTCATATTTAATCCGATTTTTAGTAGAAAACGCATTTCTTCTAGATTTCTCATTAATAAAGTAATAAAAGAAGTTATTCAACGCGTAACCTATGAATGCGATGAGACAAATGATCTTGTTCTTAACCGGAGAATCACCATTTGGCAAGATAAATATATCACTTCGCAATATCGAAGAGACTGTTGAAACTGTGTAGATAAAGCATAATGTCAAGGAGAGATACAGTGGAGGGGGCATAACATCCCAGTTCAAGGTAGATAGCAAGAATACATTCGCTAGCATGTCCATAGTAGGGTTAGCACCTATGAGATAGACTGTGATGTTCAGGATGATAAAGGGAAGGAAATAGTAGAAGAAGATTTTGATGAACTTAGCTGGGATTACATGTATGCATTTTTCATCGTTAACAAGGAGAATCAAGCAGATAGATAGCATCAGCACTAGTCCTAGGATTCGAGAATATAAGACAAACTAAAAGAATATTTGAGAATTATCACTCAAATCACTAGTTTCGTTTGAGAGGATTTGTCCTAGAGTTTGGAGGGTGAATATCGCAGTGATTAGAAATACGATTGCTATGAATTTCCTGTTGATAATATCGTATCTGTATTCTCGGTATGCTTTCTCAGAGGATTTATCTTTGAATTCGAGCGTTCTTTTGTGGATATCCTGATTGCTATCTACCTTCGATGCAGGATCCAGAACTAAAGAAAACAATCGGAAAAGAGTTTATTATGAAAATAATTTCAGATAAAAGATATTTTTTTCTTACTTTTTCTTAGAAACGGATCTATTTCCGTGTTTGCAAATAGCGATGACAAGAGTGAACTCAGAAACTCAGGGGATAGTCTTACATCCTTGACGATCCTCCTCAGCGAATCTTGAAACGCTTTGAACCTTTCCGGGTAGAATTTGAGACTCTGCATTTCGAAGACTCTCAAGAATTACTCTGGGAGAATAAAGTATCGGAAGAAACTCGTGAAGTATTTTTCGACTGCGAACACCGTTGTCATTATGAAAATAATCGCAAATGCTTCCCAGATCGTGAATAGATTCTTGAAGATAAATGGCTGCGAGAATTATGACCAATTCAAGGCGACTTTCAGTAATGACGGCGCTAAGGAAACGCAGATTTAAACAATTATAAACACTATCGAGTTTATTAATTTATGTTTCATTGGTCCAGCCATGATTATGAAGATGAATATCAAGCCCATCACGAAGGAAATCACTCCTTGAGCATTTTCATAGTCTATAAGTTTCCCATCGGAGCTATCGTAGCTCATCAAAGGGTCTTCTACAAGTAAAGAAGCTGTAAATGCATGGATAGCTGCAAACAGCATACAATCGATGAAATGACTCTTTATCCAGCTGGATTAGACCCTCCTGAATCGGTAGAACTCAGGGCGTAATTATATCAAACAGTTTTACACACCATGCTCGAAGGAACTGAGGATAATGTACAGCGAACCCACTGTCTAGGAGATGTAGATATTGAGAAGGATTTGATATCCGTTGATGAGTCCAGCTTAGATTTAGTAATTGTGGAGTTAAAAGAAGTAATTGAAGAACATTATGAATATGATTAGCTTTGTGTTCGTGACTACTAGATACTAAAGCATGTCGCTGATTTGGATGGAATCCTCTAGTACTAATCGACGGACAAGGGAGAAATCTTAAATTATTATGTCACCTATATTACGTTAGCAGGTGCTTTACCCGTCTATTTGAAAGGAAAAGTTGCTTTAATTTAGCATTTAGCTGTCCTTAGAGCCGTAACCGAAACTTACGAATGTTGTTTTCTCACTGCCAATCTAGAAAAAAAGAAAAAAGGGAGTAAATAATTATTTTTCTGAAAATGAATAACTATTGCGATTTTTTTTAAATTCTACATTTTGGATAAGCTTAATGAGATGCGCTTTGGATCGCTGCGAGAAATTATATCCTAAAACACTACTGCAAGCTAAGCAGAGGAATTGAAAGTGGCTTTTAAGATAGTCATTCGAGAGAAGCATATTGAAAATATTCCCATCAACGATCAAAGCAATTTTGTCAAGTTTTTCTTGATCATTTCCAACAGACATTGCTGATCCTTTCCTTGCGTTGTTCATGTTAGACATACGACGCTTAAATTGTTCTTTCGTGATCGATCGGACGGATTGGGAAATCTCTTTTAATTTAGCACTACCATCTTAAACAGGGTTGTATTCGTCTTCGTCCAAGATGAGATTTTACAGCAAAAAAAGATGGTTTTTCATCTTAGAAAAAGAGAGAAAAAAATGTTGATTCAAATCAAATTCTTGAAATAACTCCCCTTCATAATCAAACGATTTTTTACTTAATATTTGAGCTCCTCAACGTTGGTTTAATCTATCGTAAGCAATGTAGTCTCATGAGTAATCATTTAGCTTTAGTACGCTGCTGAGAGTACTCTATTTTAAGTATCTGCTGATAGCAGCCAATTCAGCATTCCAGCTCGCTAAAACAATTCCACAAGTTAATTCGCCCCGTTGACGAGCTATTACAGCAAACAAATCGCCCCCAAGAACTCCATATTCCTCGCATTCTACTCGATATCATTGTTTTTATCAGTATTGTCAATAATTTTTCTAGCAAAAAATATCGTCCGCAAACCTTTTGACTGCTGGATTTACAAGTCCTTCAAGATAGAATCTATTTAGAACTTCGATAAATTGCATCGAGGGAGAATCTCGGCAGCAGTGCCTCTGATGAACAACTGCAGATCTCTAGGCTCCGTGTTAATAAACTAAGCTAAAGTCTAAGCACTTGAAGCTCTTTTTAAACTTTTCGCTGGTCTCACACCTAAAAGCAAGGCTCTGTTTAAGTTATTGCTGCTACCTTCATAGATGTTCGTGTTGTTCAGGACACTCTCGTTATTATTGTTGATTTTCTCAGCATTTCCAGCTGCTTATGTATGATTATTGATATTTTTCTCACTGTTATTGATGATATTCATGATATTTGGATTGCTAGTATTGTCAGTAGCAGGTTTGTTAGTTTCTTAGCTATTGTCTTTAGTTTACTTGTTCTCGTCTTCATTTGAATGTTTAGGGAGATTTTCACTTTATAGTATTTTAGCAGCATCTTCAGAGCTGTTTTTGAATGTGTTAGCATTGTTATTGTGATTCCATTTGGCGTTATTGAATTAGGAGAAAGTAGTTGGAGGAAGCAATGATGCTAATTGAGTGTCATCTGCTTTTACAATAACTCCAAAGAATTACCTCTTTTCGTCGGGAAGAATTGTAGCTTTGACTTCATAACGGATGATCTTATTTTTGTAGCGTAGATCGTAGAACTGTTTGTTCTTCACTGACCCTCCGCTAAGGAATTGTATACCCGATTTCTCGCAGAGATAAAATTGTGCTTCTTCGTCTTTACTCAAAGGTTCGTATTTGAATTTAGCTTGGTCTTCATTAAGGGAATTTTCTGGAATGTTAGCAGGATCAATTTCTGGATCAGGATCTTAGAAGTTTTTATGATTTTCTGGTTTTTCTTCTTGTTCTTTCTCTCTCCTTATTTTCTTCGTTTTTACCTGTTTAAATGTTTCAAAAAATCAACATTTTATGATTTATTGCTCCACAATTATTTGTATTATTATTCTTTATTACGTTATGACAAAGTGCAAGTGCCTTGAAGAAATTGACGCTGTTTGCGAATTCACTGGGTTCAGCTGGAGAATACTAATCGATAATTGAGAACAACTAAGTTGCGTTGAGTTTATCATCGAGTCTAGGTGGCTTTGTGAAGGTTGCTTGAATAAGCGATAAATCTGCCCATTTGGGTATTTCCGTTACTGCACCAGAATATGAGGACGATTTTTAGAATTAAAATGACGAATGTGACTATGTTTAATTCAATTATCCAACAATGTGATTTGGTGAAGTAAATTAATTAAAAGATCGATTTTATTATTAGCTGAGAGATTAAGAAGGTCCATCTCGTATTGGTAAAAATGCATTCTAAACTGAAGCTCTTTTACGTTCTCCTGGTAATGGACAAGGAGATGACTATAATGAAGCAGATTAACAGATATAAGTACCACCTGTGCTCTTTGCAATATGAGAATTGTTCCTTTACACATTTGCTGGATTGAGAAGAATTGGTGTTAAGAGTTTGGAGTTCAAAGGGAGATTCGCTGAGAGTTTTCGAGAGTTTGAAATCTACAATGGAGGTAAGATTTTTATAGAATTGGAGATGCCATTGAGATTGCTACTGTTTGTGTTTTTCTCGAGATTCAGTGGATTATTAGTTCTATGATTTAGATTAAGTTTTTCAGAGCTTCGTTTGGCAGAATGAGTATGTTTTTGCAGTTAAAGGGCATCTGAAGTACCTAGAAGATCGAAATTACTAATAGAAGGATTATTTGTTTCGACTCTTTGCTAGTTTAGAGTCTTTTTCTTTTTGACATTGATGGTGTCACTGCTGCTACTATTGATACTTTGATTTGAGTTATTTTGCATTTTCGAAAGAGGATCTACGGAAATAGGGTGTCTTAAATCGAAATCCGTATCATTTCCTCTTCTATTTCCTACATGGAGAGTAGTATGACTTGCTCGAGAGAGCCCTAGAGAATTGATGTTTGTGGAATCGATATTTTGGGAATTATTTTTGAAATTGTTCTATTTTAAACTTTATGACATGGCCTCAGGTTGGAAATCTTTCTTCATAACCACACTGACTTCCTTGCCTTCAGCAGGAGGTGTATTCAATGGATTATTGTTTGTATTACTCTCATTATTCAGTTAAAGAGTTGTTTCATGAGAAATACCTTAAAAAGGAGGCTATAATTGAAGTTAAAATGAAGAATTATTCGAGTGAAGATTTGAAAATATCTACGGAGGAGCAAAAAAAAAGTAATTATCTGATTAGTTATTCAGCGAAGGTGACCTTGGTGGAGTTGAAGCCGTCACAGGATGGAAGAATTTATTCTTAGCATTCCAAGGAATATCGTTATGTTATGGGTTTATTATTGTTTTGTTCTTTTTTTCTTAATCAATAGGATTGTTATTTTCAGATCCATTTTCAGCTCCATCATCCTCATCATCGTCATCTGGGTCAGAATCATCAGAACTTTCGAGATCTTGCTTATTATTAGCATCTTAAATCCCTCGTCTGAGTTCAGATAGTTTACTCGATCGTTTTCCATGAGATCCATCAGGATCACTTTCATCATACCCACTTTGCCCATTATTATGGTGATCTTCATCACTGAAATCAAACTCATTATTGTTATTATTACTGATTTAGTCTTGCCCCATGTCATTTAGCTTTAAAACATGTGGGTCAGGAGATTTTTCCAATCCAGAGATTTCTCGAACTTTATCAGTGGATGCATTGATATTTGGAGAATTTAAAATAGGACCTTAATATGGAGATTCAGGAAAATCATCTTCTTGTTGAGCTTTCATGCTTTGCTTGTTGCTAGGCTCACGATTTAAAGTCATCTCTCCAACGGTATAAAACGTATTGTTGTTTAAGTACACACCTTGCACGATATCTTTCTGTTTGTTAGATTTTTTCAAAAAATATCTCAGCAAAAATTCAAGGATATTATGACTATAAAATCCATACGTTATTGCTTTTGATGAACGCTCCAGAGAGACTGAAGACAGCGATGTCGGCGTGACTAAGATTGGTTATTGCACCTGCATTATTGATTTTGATTTTTTCTCCTTCTGATTCATATTTTTTTTCTAGCTAATATTTCACGAAATTATAGCTGGCATGTACGATTGTATAGAGTAAAACAGGCACTCCTTAGCAGTACACAACAATAGATTCCAAGATAAGCGTGATTTGACTTTTATTCCCAGCATTGGAGAGGATCTCAGATTAAGAATGGATGTTCTTCCAGAAAATGTTACTCTTTTGTGTTGTTTGTGCAAAAAAAAAAAAATTACTTAATTATTGAATTTGATGCAATGAATGCAGAATTTTAGTGTAAATTTGATAAAAAATTCAAATAAATTGTTTACGAAAATTGCAAAGGCAATCCATATTGTTGCCATTTAAATGAAGCGATTCATGAACTTCATGAGGTACTTATCTCGTGCAATTTTAACTTACTTCACGGATAATTGGGTGTTCAAGTAACCGAATTCGACGACTATTCCGAGCACCCTTTGTTAAATAATCAACCCAAAAAAAGATTGTTAATCGACAAAGATAACTTTTCCTTGTTTTTCTTTTTACCAATCGGTATTTCTGAGAAAACTTCCTCGGTTAATGATGTTTTAGAAAGTGATGTTCTCGCCTTTTGGATCGCTTTCTAATTTAATGTAGCCTTGAAATGTCTTTTCATCTCTCTTGATAGGGTAGTATTCTATTTTCCCGCTGAGTGTGTATTTATATGATCGTAAAATAGTAGGAATATTGATTTTGTCGTCATTTGTTGAAGAGACTGGCTTGACAACTTTGAAATCAGTGTATCCCTCGATTTCTGTTGTTTCTACGATGCATTTATCTTCCCCGCAAGCGAGGACAATGATATCAGCGACACATATTTCGTCTTTTTTCAGCAGAATGAAGTCTCCGATTTCCAGTTTTCTTTAATGGACGTCTTGGAAACTTGCTTTGGCATCATAATGGAGCCGCTTTAAAGTGGGAGATATATTAAGAATGTTAGAGAATTTATAATATTATTATGAATAATAGACAATTACATGCACGATTTGAGTTTTAATGTTAGAATGCCTGTCTTATTTGATCTTCTTGAAATATAGCTGGAAGCTCTTGCAGCTGTGGACTGTGAAGTTGAGTATCAAGGGAACAAATAACGCATAACTGACAAAAAAGGCAAAATAAGAAAATGAATCAGTAAGAATTCCAATATTTTTATCTCATGAATCTTGCAAAGTTTAAAGTAATCTAAAGTTTAAGGTGGAATATTCTTGTACGCTTGATCTAGTTGGTTTAACAAGATGATCACAATCAGGATAAAGATATACAGAAGATTTCCGATTTTATAGAAACTCGTAAAGAGGGAAGCCATGAGTATCCGAAGGAACTATGATTATTTTTATATGAAAAAATGAGAAATTCATAAAACAAGTAAACTCAATCTTACAATCTACTTCTGAGATTCAAGTTATCGTTTAATATGTGCCCCCTTGAAGACTGTCCTTCCTTCATCCATGTCTAACTGAAAAAAACATCAAAGATTTATTATTTTCTCAAAATATTACACAACGGAATGCAAAAATAATCAGAAAAAACACACTATTTTTACAGTTCTAAGCTAATCTTTGACATTTTTCTTATGTTTCAGCTTGTATCCGCTGATCGGATTAAGAATTCCCGCACTACCTTCAAGTTATTCCTAAATCATCGTTGTATCGTAATCCAGCAAAACTGTGTCTTCTTTCCGAACTGCACTAACTCGAGGACAGGTCGGTTTTGGAAAACTTCACCAGTAAAGCGATCACCTAAACTGTGCTATCCTTAGATTTCACTCTTATTAATTATTTATCTATCCTTGAATCACGCTGTTTTCTATTTGTCTTTCGTTTTTCCTTTTTCTTAATTCTGTTTGAAAGCATCTTTTTGGTGAATTTTCTTGTTTTTTGGGGGAGACAAAAAATTAAGTATCCATAATGTTATGTAGAAACACTAGCAGGAAAAAGGGAAGGAGAAAAAGGATTTTTGGAAAAGAGTTTGATTTAAGTTCAATCTTGTTTTTTTTTCATATTATTAGACTTAGCAAACTAACTATCTATGTTCATTTTTATTAAGAACCCATTGAAAACGTTTAATTGATTTTTTTGAGAAAGATTTTTAATTTTAGATCATTCTATAGATTCAAATAGCCTTAATAGCAAAATTAAAAAGAAGTAATCTATTATCACAAGCCTGAAACAAATAATTTACTTTGAAGTAATGATTTTGTGATTAAAAATGATTAATTCTTTTTTGTGGATTTCCTAGAAAAATAAACCTGCATATGTTTCATTTTATTTCCTTATTTTGAGTTTTGGAAATGACTTCAAAAACATAAGAAGAGAAGTTTAAAAGTCTTACATATTTAACTTTTTTTCTCAAAAATATGGTATAATTTTAGTAATTCTAACATCACAAATTTATAAATTAACAAGTACCCGTTGACCCATTCTGATTTTATGTGAAAACTGCTTTCGTTTCTAGTTTTTGTATGTCTTCTTATTTGGTTGTTGGTTCCTCTAATAATGATGTATTTGATTCAACTAAGGGTATAAAATGAACTAAAGGTTGTATTTTTTGTTGCACGAAAGGAATTTATTGAGGAATATTGTGAGATGATTGTATTGCTAATTGCGAAACAGTTGGAGGAGAACTTATTGCTGAAAAATTTGTTAAGTCCAAAGAACTACCTGATTTCAATTATTGTTACCTTCCAATTCTGACATCTCGAATCATTTTCTTGGCTTATGCTGTGAGTTCGATTTCCATGATATGCAGCAATCCAATCAGCAGAGGCTCTTCATGAAATACGTCCTCCTTTTCGACTGAGCTAACACAATAATGATGCCCAGGTTTGACTGTCACAGGGACTCTAATATTATCTAGAGTCAGCATCGAATAATCCATATCAAACTTTGTAGAGGAGTAATCAAAGTGGCTTTCGTAAATCGCCTTCACATTCAAGAAAAACTCGATGCTTTATCTGTTTCTGAAGTTCGATTACAAAATATTAAACCACCCTTCATGGAGTTGCAAGGAAGTTAGCTCGTCTACAGTCGATCCAAAGAGCTAAATATACTTTTCGTTCATCCCGTATTGCATCTTAGTTTAGTGATGAAACCCTTCGGTTATGTCGTAAATTGCGAATAAAAGGAATTTCGTTGGATCAAGGGATTTCAAGATATTTGGGACAGTTTCTGATATAAATCGCTGCAAATCGACTTTGTTTCTTGCTATTCTTTGTGCTCTCTCTGCGGGGGTTATTTTGGCTTCAAGTTATTTTGAAATCGTCATGAGATCTTTGTATATGTCAATACTATCCGCTAGACTAAGTAAATCCTTGTTTTGAGCACTTCTGAGCTGCTTTGTTATATAGGAGAATTCCTCTATTCCTCTTTTTGTTTAGTCGAATTATAAAACTAAAAATCCACTTTCTTTCAAGAATTTCACACAGGTAATCGGACGAAGGACATTCTGTAATTATTTATATTTCTCGAATGATTCTTCTTCATTCAAATCCAAATCAAATTCAATGTAGATGTCATTGCATAGAAAGTATTCCTTAGCTTCCTTGGGAGTGTACAGTTAAAGTAATATGCCTGCGACTTTCTGCTGGAATGAGGAAACTTATTTTTAGGCTGCGAGAGCTGCTTTGGATTGAGTATTGAAATTACTTTTCTTGGTTCTTTTTGAAATAGCTTTGTTGAGTTTATCACTTTCAAAAGTTGCTGTATTTGCTAATTATTATGAAATGAGAACTAAATCCTATTCACTTTCAGGTTCCTCAATCATTCCTAATAGATGTCTTTAACCATAAACCTCCATTTTGATATGAATCTTTGGAGTAAATTCATCTTTATTCTATTTGCTCATAATCTCTTTTTCATACAGTTTTTGTTTGTGCTAATTAAACAAAGAGAAAGTAAATTCATTATCGAGATCACCAGAGAGTTTAATAACAATCGTTCCTTTACCCTTTGGATTTGAAAAAAGAATTTATCAAAGTGGTACAATCATTCACCAAGTATAAGATAGTTCAAAGCTATTACTTTACATTTATTAGATTGAGTTACTAGTAAGGTAGGTTAAAAAAAGATATTTAATCATTGTCCACACAAGTGAAGCATTTCTTAATTCGATTTGAATAATTTAAAACCTCAATTTTCGATTGCAAATTTTGTAGGGAAATTGGATTTCTATGCTATTAAACACCCATGAATGAATAAGTTAATGATATAATCTACTTAATTTGTACAAATAAATTCTACAACTTCGATGGGGCTTAAGCTTTGAGGATTTTTAGAAAAAAGATCGCAATAGTATGGGAAAAGACTTAAATTTTTCTTCTACAAATAATCATAGATTTGTTTACAGTCTACATAACTTTTAGATATCCCTTTTAGTCTATTAATTACAGAGTTAAAACGTACGCCACACAGTGTATTATTCGTCTTTTTTCATCATAACATTGTGATACAACAAACCCCCCCAGATAGGGCTTATATTAGGATTTATTTCTAGCTTTTTTAATTTTCAAAAATGCAAATATTATTTGTAGTTTTGTGATGGAATTAAGCAGTTTTTCTGTAGGCTAATAGTATTTTAGGGGGAGGGGAAGGAGAATTGAATAGCTGCCCAAAAGAAAGGGAAGAATCATTTGTTTTTATTTTTTACAGGATCCAAAGTAGTAGATAAGTAAATCCACACCTGAGTGTTAAAATAATCAATAATCTCTTTGATTTTAGAACATTTAAAAGTCAAGTATTAGCAGTGGAGTATTTTCTTTGAATTAGGTGATTTTATTTAGTTTTTTGAACATAAAGTATTTATCCATGATCTCATTGGAATCTTTCAAATGTTTGTCTTTTTAAATATTTGTTCATTTTATTCAATTCACTCTGTTTGATAGCAAATACTCATTGAAGATTATATTGTTGGTAAAAGAGAAAGGAGAGAAAGTAAAAATGAAAAAATATTTTTGAAAAGATGAGATGGTTTTGAAAATACTGATGAGAGTGTGAGGAACTACAATACTTTAGGATTATCTTGTGAATTTGACAATGGAAGGATGAAAAAAGTGAAGATAGGAGGGCGAAATAAATTACAAAAAGAAAGGAAGAGGAAAACTTGATTGAAAAAGACCTAGGGGGAGAATTAAGGGAGGTCGGAAATAAAAGATAAATTAAAAGAAAAAAGCAGACAGCACTCACAAAGCACCCTCGAAGAAGATGACCCACAGTTATGGTTATAGACGTATGACCCGCAAGAAATTTGCGAAGGCTTACAAGACTAAGGGACACGTACGCATTTCCCGATATCTTACCACTTACAAGGTTGGTGAATATGTTGACATCCTCGTTGATGGTTCAGCTCACAAGGGTATGCCTTACAAACTTTACCACGGCAGAACTGGTAAGGTCTTCAACATCAACCCCAGATCCGTTGGTGTTATCGTACACAGACTCGTTAACGGAAGATATATTGAAAAAAGACTCCACGTTAAGATTGAGCACGTCAGACCTTCTAACGTTAAGATTGCTCTCTCCAAGAGATATCAAGCCAACGATGAGGCTAAACATCAAGGAAACGTTGCTGGAAAGAAGATCTCTACCAAAAGAAATCCAGGACAACCTCTCGAGGAAGTTCTCGTTCAAGGAGCTGTCAACTTCCAACACCCCAAGGTCTTCAGAGAAGTCTTCTGAGGGAGATGTTTATCTCGATCTAAAATCTAAATATTAATATTTAACTTCTTTAATGTCAGAAAGAGAATCATACGAAGAGGAGAAGAATATTACTATTGTGTTCCTGTGGTTTATCAGTTTATATGTCATAGGTACATGCATCTGCTATTTAAGACAACTCCACTCGATTCAAAATATTTAGTTTTTTATTTTTAAATACTTATTAGATCTTCCTTTTTATCTCCACATTGCTTCTTTTTGACAATGGAGAAGGTTTTCAAAGAAAACTTTTGAACAAAAGAATCTAATTTTTTACAAGAAGTTTTGGAAGATTCAAAATAGAAAGTCAGATAATATTGCATACAATAGTACTCTTTAATGTTGAAGAGATGTTATTTCGAGAGAAAAAGGGTTGAAGCTCATACATAAAAAGCTTTAAATGAACTTTTCTTAAAAAAATAAATAATTCATTTTAGAAAATATTCAAAGAAATCTAAGAATTTTTGAATCCACCAAAAGATTTTCTTGCAGTAAAATAAAATAGGTGATAATAGCCTGGATTGGTTTTGTTTGTGAGTCTTCTTCTTCTTTCTCAAACAATGTTTGTTCTTCCTTTTTCTTATTCTTTTTTTTCATTTTTTTAAGTTTCTTTTTTTTCTTCAAGACTTTTTGAAAAGAATCTTGATCAAATTTCTTTCTTTTCCTCATTTTCACAAATCCAAAAAAATCTCCTTTAAATATCCACATTCTTTGTTCATCCCACATAATTAATGCTTCATTCTATTACTTCTCAACAAAGCATTTCGAACATTTTCTCAAGAAAAAATGATTACAAACAGAACATCAAAAAATCATTGTTATGAATTCTTAATAATGGCTTCAACTTGTTCGTCTGGCACAATTTTGTAGTCATAGACTTTCTTCCCCTTTTCGTCTACCTTAAGCTTGAGTACAACGAGCTCAATGTTCTTACCACCACTCTCAACAACGTCAAGTAAAGCCTTGCAAGCGAGTTTTAAGCACTCCTCCTCAGATAAGTAATCAGCTTCATAATGCTTTTCCAGATACTCAATCACACTTTTTCTTGGTCTTCCTAACGCAACAGCCTTCCATTCGGTGCATGCTCCTGAAGGATCAGTCTGATAAAGTCTTGGCTTGCCTGCACTGTCAAAACCGCCAACAAGTGTAGAAATTCCAAAAGGTCTAGCTCCACTTTTTTGAGTAAACTTCTGCTGAACACCAGCGATGTACCTAGCAATGTAGTTAATCGGCACTCTGTCATCATAATTCAAGCAATAACTCTAGCATTCCACTTTCGCTATATTCGTTAAGATTCTCGCATCTGCGGTTAGTCCTGAGTAGCATATGCAGGTAGCGTCATCAAGTCTAAGAATCTTTCTGATTGTCCTAGCTTCTTGCAATACAGTGGTTTGCTTTTTTTCAACAGCCATAATCACGCAATCTATGCCTCTGATACCAACGGAGCATTGCCCTTGATTGACTGCTTGCATGGCATATTCAACTTAAAAAAGGTTGCCTTTGCTTCCAAAGACTGTGATAGCTGTATCGTAGGACATTTGAAGCTTTTAAATTAGAAATCAATGATCTTTTTCTCTGTTTTTGCTTTTTTCTTCTTTTGTTTATGAAGATTTTTTCAGTTTTGTTAAATAAAAAATTCAATGTCTTTCTCTTTCTCAGTTAGGAATTTAAAAAAAGATTGTGCTTATGAATGGGAGAACGAAAGCAGAAGAGTTCAGGACAGTCAGATGATTGGAAAGAAGATCAGAGAATATCCTCTGATATGATGTGAGTTTCTGTGCAGAAACAAAACAAAATCAAAAGCACTTATTTTTCATAATTTGCTTAGAAAATGATAATTAAATCAGAATAAAACATTTAATTTGCTATTTTATTATGTAAAAATGATTATTTTATTAATTTATTTCTTGAATTTATGAGACAAAAAAAGAAACTGAAGAATTTTGCAGATGTTAAAATAAAAATACAACAAATAAATAAATCCTTTTGTTTTGTTTGTCAATCTCATTCAGTCTCGATTGGCTGCAGGACAACTGCTGTGAAGGCAGGAATATCTAATTTTAAATGAAATGGTCTGACTGCAGCATCAGTGACAATCTCATGATGCACTTTTGCAGATTTCCAAGTTATTCTCTCCAAACCACCAAAAGCAGCCTAAAAAGGGAGGCAAACAAAGAAACAATAAACATAAGCCAGGCATAAATTACATCAAAATCATTAAAAATAATCTTTTATTCCTACTGAATCAGTTGAGAAAACGAGATTATGATCTGAGTTCCATTTGGTTCCGATTTTAAATTAAGTGACTGGGTTGTCAGAAAAGTTAAAGCAGAATATAAGTTCAGCCCTTTCGAAAGCTAGAAGATTTTAAGATTTTAAAGTAACAATTCTTTCATTCATTGAGAGGATCTAGTATTTTTCTTCAAGTTATAACAACGAACTGTCAAATTTCTGTAGTTCTCGATAAGGAGAGATTTTCAAGAGATCAATATGTAAATACTCCTCAGAAGATCCGAATTCATTGCCATATCGGTTTAAATAACTCTGATAAATTAATTATTAAAATAAGTAAGATTTAGAAGGAAAAAATCAGGTTTTTTAGGAGTACATCGCCACCGTAAGATAATGTTAGCATTCTTGCAATCTTATGCAGGGAAAGGCTTCTTTGCACTGCGAGATTTTTCAATTCAGAGATCTATCCTCTGATTCCCTAAGTTTATCACAGAAAAGAACTTATTTATTGTTGGTTTTAATTGCATTTTACTGAAAGAAGGATATCTGAGAACTTGTAACAAAGTGATGATATTGTTTTTTCTTCTGGGAAACGCTCATTTAAAAGAGAAATAACTTCATTTGAAATATTCTTAGTTGAAGAATTAAGAATCTCAGGAAGCTTATAAGCTGGTTTTAATGAAATGCGATAGTCAAACCCAATGCCACCTTAGTCAAGAGGGTAGCATAGAGAAGGATAGCTTGTTTCATCTTCAGCGAAGGTCACAGCATTGGAGTTAATTTTATGAACTGTTTCGTTTGCCAGCATCAAGTAAACTAACCCATCAATGGAAGCATTTTCTGTGAAATAGTCTTCTAGTTTGCCACAAATGTTCTTACGACCTTGAGGACAAGAATAAAAGCAAAATAAATAAAACAATAATGATATTTCACCCCCCCATTTTTGGTTGTTTTCTATCTAAAATTTGCTTGATTTTTACCATGATTTTTGTAGATAATTGATGGTACGTCATGGAAACGGAATCCATCAATTTTATATTCGTTCATGAAATATCCAAGATTTGAAAGAAGAAGTCTCTAGGTTTCAATTTTTCCAAAATTAAATAATCGCCCACCAGAAGGATGAATCCCTTCTTCTCCTTCTATGAAATAACTGAAGTGACTACCATCCCATTCGTTGAATCCTTAGTCTGGAGAGGCATGTCTGTTATTTGAAGTATTACAAATACCAAAAAGATTACACAAGAAAAAATGATTTTTGTCTTTTGTTTTTTGTTTTTGTTTTTTTACGTTTGAACAATATCCATGGTAACGTAAAGACCTAATTCATGTGCTTTATCAACCAGTGATTTAAGTTAATTTGGATCTCCCGCGTTGGAATTAATCGCAAATAGATTTGAAACAGAATAGGAGTTTCCTCGAATATCATGTTCTTGAATTCCCACTAGCAAAAGAGTGTTGTAACCTAACTCCTTAATTCTCTTCATTTCTTTCTCTGTGAACTCTCCGTAAGTGAGGCTCTTTTTGTCAGCACTAACTTTCCCAATTTCAGCTCGGTAGATCTTGAATACTCTTGGCTTGTGTGGACGGATATTCTCGAAAATGTATTTCTCAGGTGGATTCCAGAAAACTTCACAGAACGATCCATTTTCTTTACCTTCTCGTTTAGCAATGTACCTCGCTTCGATTGGGACTCTAAAGACATGTTAATTTTTAGATGTCCGCACAAACGCAGCAACTTTACTGAGATGTGGAATCTACTCACCTTTGAAGAGAAAGCAAACAAAACCATGATAAAGAATTACTATTCTATTTTTGAAAACTGCATCGTTTTATCTTACCATTGTTGAGATTCAGAGTCCATATTCCAGTTCCATCGTTAACAAGGGGGTACTAAGTGGGATTCCATTCGTTAAAGTCCCCAGTTAAGTAAACTTCTAAAGCATGCGGAGCGTATTCTTTGTATGTAAATCCTTTTTCCGTAGCGAATAGCCCAAATTGCTCATAAAGCAATGCAAATGTATCTAAAGAATAATCTTAACTAAAGATAGAGTTAATAGCTGCTATAAAGATGTTCTATCTCTCTTGGAAATGCTGAATATAAGGCAGTAAACTCGAGTTAGCCTCAAAGATCTTGAAGCTGCTGACTAAAAACTCATAATCCAGTGAGCTAGAGCTCTTGGATATTGGACAGAACGTTGATCTCTTTTTGATCAGCTTTCTACTGCCCGTCTTCTACGCTAAGGAATCCCCTGAATCTATGTACATATTAGCCACGTTATTTTTCAGTTTTATTAGTTTTATTTTAATTCTGCAAATAAATCAAAAAGAATAATAATTAAATTCCAATTTGATCATTAGAAAACCTTGCTTTGAAAGTGAAATACTCATAAGAAAATCTAGAACATAATGATTTCAGGTGCGCTAACAAACGTAAAAAGTTCTGGCATCATTTAAGTACAATTAAATTTTGGAATAAATGCCACCTATGCGTTGAAGGGTTGCTTTTTAGTTCTAGTTTTTGAAATTAAAAGATGCTAAATTGTATTTTGGTTGCGATTGAACTCTGAATGTTAAAGATTGCATATTTGATTTTGAATAAGTTTAAGGACGTAAATTGACGTTGGAATAAGCGTTCAAAGATCCCAATAATAAAAATTACTTATTATGATAATTATTTATCTGTGTCAACTAGTACGAACAAAACTTTCTTGATTTAATTATTACCAAATTTGTTAAGGTTTCACATCCGAATGGAGTTTTAGAGTAAATGAATTGAATGATAATACCAACTTTAGGGAGTTTATATTAATTTAAAATACTGAAAAATATTACTGAAAACCATGATTATTTTATTACATTTAACAAAACAAAAATCAAACAAAAAGTTTTAACTAAAAAAGAAAAAAATGTATTTTCAATCTGATACACTTTCTCTTTGTTTTGTCTTCTTTTTCATCTATTAGTTGTTATTACTGATATTGGTAATGCTGTTTTTATGTATTTCTTTGATTTCTGCTGATGAAGATCCTGAGTTTGCATGATATTTATATGCTAGGATGCCTAGAGTACCAGTGGTTAGCAAAAAGCTGAGAACATATAAAAACATAAGAGAAGTATGAATTATCCATCTACGAGCTCTTCTTGAAGTCGCGACTTATGCTGCCATGAATGCAGAAGAAACTAAAAATAGTTTTATAAGCTTTTTGTTATCGATATTCTAGAGATTTCCCATTTTTTTGAGTTCCATAATATTATGGAACATATTTAATATTTGCCTAGCTGAATGTAGAATGTTTGGTCTTGCTCCTCCTCCACTTAGATTTTAAATAATATTATTGCTATTCCCAATGGAATTCTTCCCACCAGAGCCATTCAGCAGCCTTCTGCAGTTATCTTTAAGTTTATTTCTGAACAATTCGAGCTTATCCCATTTATCCGCTATCTTAGGTCTTTAAGAGCAAGATTAAGAGCTTTCTAACCTTCCAATATCTTCCGTTGAGCTGAGAAGCTATGATGAACTGCTAGCAATCAATTTTGTCTTGGGGAGATCTTCATCAGCGCTACCACTCGTTGTCTGAAGGTAATTTTAGAAATCAATAAATTATCATAAAAAATAAAATAAAGGTAAAATAGTTTATTTTTGTATTTACTCTATTATGGAAAATGTCATAGAAGGTCGTCGAAGAAGAATGAACATTGTCGTCTTCTTAGTCAATATCAGAGGATGAAGAACAAGGAAAGCATTGAGCTCGCTTTGAAGAACTATCTGCTTCAATGAATGTATTCGGTTCAGAAGCGGAGAGTTTGAAAAGATTGCTGTTGAATGAAAATTCATGCTTTGTGTTCTTAGTGAGCTATTTATGAGGTGAAGAAGCGCTTCTAATTGTGATTTCCTTGAAAGGAGATGGTTAATCTGTGGTTTCTCTGGTTAATATCGAAGGTTATTGTTATTTAAAGATTGAATATTATTATTATTATGATGTTGTTTATTTATTGTAAAATGGATGAGATTTATCTTCCGCCTCTTCAAATTAATGTAACTTAGTTGATTTGGTTGTATTCGTTGACCCTAGGCTATCTTAATCCTCAGTGTCCTCATCTCGCTGCTTGATAAATGGCATTCCACTGTCATTTTCATGATAATGCGGCATGATTGCAGATTACACAAAATTAGGGAAAATATTAATCAGCCCTTTTGTCATGATGGTTTTCTTTGTATTCTCAGGCAGATCTTACAAAGCAGTAGCTGCTTATTCAGGGGAGATATTTTGAACAAATGGCTTGATAAATGCTTTGAGATATTGAGATGCTTTAGGAATGTACCAGACATCACATAACAGATCGAAGATAGATCTGTCTAAAAGATGTATTTAGAGAGTCCTTGGGAGGTAGCCGATGATCCCTCGTTGTCTCATTTTAATGAAGTTAATGCTGATCAGCTAGTAGATACAGAGAATTATAGCTGCCCAGCAGAGAATTGTTAAGATGCTCAGTTAAAGCAAGAGAAACACACAAGCTGATAAGATGAAGGTGGCTTTCATCGCTGTTTGACTATGGGAAGCTTTAGAAATCCAGGAGTTGATTTTCTGCTAAGAGAATTTAGCATATTTTTGAGCCACTTTCATGTTTTTTTCTTGTTTATTGCCAAGCACGCACAAACACACCTGCACTACCAACCTCTTGCTTCCTCTTTCTCTTTCTGCTTCTAATTGAAAATTTTCTCTTCGCTCCTATCCTCCATCCCCCACCCTTCACTCTCTCTCAGTTTTGTTTTTTTTCTCTTTCGCACAAAAGCTGCTCCAATAATGATGTCATTCTGACTCTTCACTCTTAATTATTTTTTGAGATTTCTTGCTGATTTCATTTTGATCTCCCCACATCTTAGAATAGGAATAGTAATACGTCAAACCAAGAACGAAAATAAATAAACATTGTATTTTTTTCATTAGATTTGTGTGGGTTGGCACAGATTAGATTGCTCAACAAGTACCATTCATTTCAATATTTTTCTCCTTTCAAACTGTGTAACTTTTAATAAACTTTCAAATAAGATAAGCTTTTTACTTCTTGAAATTCCTTTAATTTTCAACATATTTTAACAATCTTTCCTACTCTAAGGGTGCTCATTTTCTCTCTGATGACGACTCTCCCAAATGACTTGAAATTACTGTACAGTTTCATGCAGTGTTTTTTTTCGATTGGTACTGCAACTAATGCATATTCATCGTCTCAGATGCATTTAGGATTCTTTTTAATAACTTTCCCTGTTCTCTAATTACGAATATCAGATATTCGCCTGATAATGCCTGGACATCTAGTAGTGTTAAAACACATGACTATCTATGTCCTCTTAAGCTATCAAATTGACAGAAAATTGCTACAATTTTAAGAAATTCCCCACATCCGTAATACAATAACTGAATTAACTGTCTAATCAAAACCTAAACTTAGGAATCTAACTGAGACTAGGAGAATTAATGGGAGTAGTTCAATCTTATAATACACGAGATACTGAATTAACTAAATTATCTGATAAAATAGCTAAGAAATACTATTTGAATATTCGATTTCAAAGAGAGAAATTATGCTATATAATGAAATTACTAAATAACTAGGATATAAGGTAACTGAAGAATACATGAGGTATACAAACTAAATCGCAGGAGAAATCATATTTGGATTAAATTATCTTTCGATCTTAAATATTAATCAGTTTTTTTTCAATTGATTAATTCCTGTTAATTTTTCTTCCTTTTCTCCTATCCTTTTCTTAATAATCCTAAGTGCTTTTTTTTAAGTCTTACTCAAAATATTTGTTAATATCTTCAAATTTTTGAAAAAAAGAGAACCTATTTATTATTGGTAAAAATATCTTAAAGGATATTTGTTAAATTTTTCATGAAAATTTAACGAAAAAGAATTCGAATTTTTTTTATCTTCTGCTATCTTCTATTTTTGAATGAAAACACAATTAATTTTCAAGAAGCCTTGAACACTTTAAGTTAACGCGCATCAAAACTGTAGCAATAATTATCCTTTTCTTTCTTAGATCCGCCATGGAAATCAACTCAACAAATCTGAAAACTCAGCATCTAACTTACGATCCATTTTATCCTTTATGTAAAAGATAATCCTTCAGTCATTCTCAACATATTCATTTTTTTGTCAACAATATCCTCCCTCACCTCCTCCCCTGACATCAATTTTATTTATCTCATCAGATGCCATATACTTCCACAATTAAAATTTGATTTTTATGAGATTAATTGTATCCCTCATTTGAAATTAATTTAACAATCGAATTTTTGATTTTTTTGTTTTGGAATTTTTTAATTTTTATTCCTTTATTTTTCGTCTTTCAATCTTTTAAAATCAACTTATCTTCTTATTCTTATCTTTTTCTCTCTCTATCTCTCATCTTCCATCCCATCTTCCTTTCACCACCTCATATGCACAGCTGATATTTTGATAGATTGGTTTTTTCTGAATTTTTGAAAAACGAATGCATAAATCGAATTTAATCGCATAGCATCGCATAGAATCATCACGAAGGTTTCCTTGCTACTAAACAGTTATTTTTGGCAACATTTTATTTCAAATCAAGTCAATTTGAATTTGAGATTCTATTTTAAAGATACATATTGGTCATCTTATTTGTTGGATTCATGATAGTTGAGATCAATGAAAACTTCAATAGAGGAATCGAAAAAACTAAAAGTGGATTGAAATCCTTATTTTTTGCTAAAAACTAATGATCCTTCGACAGCTCCCACAGCTGGCAAAGAATCGCATTAAAGCTTTCATTTTTGATATTGTTGCTCCTTCTTCTTGTTTGGAAGAAGTAATATTCCTTTAGTAAATTTGTTTTTGAAAAATATTGTTTATTACAAGGGTGTCTTCCTTCTCTTCCAGGTCCTCACCTTGTTTTCCCAATATTAGTTAATTAAAGAAACCAAGGCCCTTTATTTCAAATTTAAAGCAATTTTCATTAAAATAATTAACAAAGATCAATCTTCTTTCCCACAAACAGATAAAGATTAGAAATTAGATAACAAATTAAAGATTAAAATATCAAGGAATGATTGACAACAAGGGGAACTTAGATGAATGGTGAAAAGGGTAAAGTAAAAATAGTTAGCAAAGAGAACATGCGCTTTGAGTAATTTTAGTTGAATCTCAGAAATTTCTTATAAAATGCTTTGGAAATAATATTGAACAGCTAAGAATTACTGAGATTAACTTCATATTAACTAAAAAAGTCTGATATCAGATGCAAAAAAAAATATAATTCAAATTCTGTGTAAAAGCAAAACTACTTAGATAAATGAGGACAATCAGATAATAAACAAAAATGTTGAAGAATATTTCAATATTTACATCAATAAATCAGATAGAAGAAACCCCTTATGCGAGTCATAAAAACTGATACTGGTTTATTAACTAAAGAAACACAGAATCAGTCTATCCATCAAGGCTTTAAATACAAAAATAATAAAATTGGTGGCAAGAGGCAGAGGCTGAAGAAATAATAGCCAGAGTCATTTCTAAAATGATTTAGTTTGACAATTCATTAGTAAATATTCATTGACTATGAGAATATCAACTGGATGCCCTTATTTTGTTTACTAAAAATGATGTATAACATGAAAATAAAAATGAGTTCTAATAAGCTGTTTTTTCTAATCTAACAGTACTTAACCCCCATAAACACTAAATGAATATCAATTAGCAACAAATCTTTTGGAATCATCAGATTGAGATTTAACTAGCTAGAATTTTTGTAGAGACTAATAAACTAAGAGAAAGTTAAATCTTCAAAGAGATTCAATATCTTTAAAAACCCTTTAAAAAAATTTTTAAAAATGATGAGGATACTTTTAATCCAAAGAATTATCTTACAATAAGATTCATTACAATGAAAATTAGCTACTTTATATGAATTCGATTGATCCAAAGTTATTTCTTCTAAATTTTCAAAGTTGAAATTGTATTATCTTAATATCCTTAATATTTGTCTTGAGGAATTGAGGATGTTAAGTTTTGTAATTTTAATGAAATTATTCTTTTATGAGCATCTTATAAAATCAGAAATAAGTGGGAAATAGCACTAATAATCTATGATATTTTATCACAAAATAATCTATTTTTCAACAAAAAAGAAAAAGAAATGAAGAAAAAGTGCAATTCATCTATCACTCAAAAATCCATAAACACAAGAAACTACATCAATTAATTAATTTATCTACTCCATCCCATTAAAGGTTTTTGCAATTTTTGAGCGACGAAATCAAAATTAAGAACGTTCTCATTTCAGAAAATTTACAATGAAATCATCAAATAAAATTTAACTCACGAAGACAAGAGCAACTCTTGCTTTTTCCACCCCTGAAAATTTCTTTATTCTTCTTGTTTATTATAAAAATGAATCAATTACTCATTGAAATGCTAAGCATCTGATTCTAGCTTTGGAAGCTCTGTAGAAATGTGATTAGGTTACATACAAATATTCATTGATTTTATTGTGAAATTCATACATTCTCAGTTAAATAAATCAAAGTATCTATGCTAAGTATGCGTGTAGTAAGAAGAGTAAAATAAATAATTATTAGTATCCCCCTCCTTTAGTAATGAACGATAAAGTCTAAAATATTGCAGAAGTAACATAAAATAAGAGTTAATTAATTAAAAACATCAAACAAACAAAAAAACACAGCTAATTATAAGCAATCAGTCTGATTACTGTGTAGAATGAGGAGTGAAGATGAAGACGTAACGCATCCTTAGAAAAAGAAAAAAGGACCTATGATGGTACTTTAGAAAGTTCTCTTGAGAGTTTAAGCACCAGATATATTGAATTTCTCACCTGAAGAAAAAAGGAGAGTAATAAAAAATTTGATTGGACAACAAATTGGATATTATGAAAAAGAAACTACTGCCATGTTTTTAAACTTAATGTCTGAATGTTTGTTTGTTTTGCTTGGTAGGTTCTTGCGAGGATCTTAAAGCTTGATCCAAGAGAAAGAAAGGAAGAAGATATTGCAAACCTAAAACTCTTGACATAAGATTTAGATTTTTTCACTAAGATTAACTCCAAAAAATTCAACCAAGAAGCTAAACTCGATGAAAAGATATGCGGGAGGTTAAAATATGAAAGCTTCAGCAAAGGATAAACTGTCATCGAGTTTGGTAGACTAAATTATATCAAAAATTTTGTAGCTTAAATTATTTTTTGTTTTTACACAGGTGCGAAGGCTGATAAGTTCTTCATTTTATTGAGTGGTGAAGTGAGTATATTTTTAGCAAAATCTCCAGAAGCAATAAGTGAAGAGGAGTAGAGTTTGTCATTTCGATCATTTAAAAAATTCACCCATACTGGATTGTCAAATTATCAGGAAGAAATCGATGAAGAAGACAAAATCGCAAGAGAATTAACAGGGTAACAAGGCAATAATAAAAATCCTACGAAATCACCTTATATTGAAGGCCAACAGTGGGCTAGAAGAGAATCATATTAGTAGATTCATGCTTCAAACACATAATCAAATAGCCATAAATACACAAAACGATATTCAATGATGGTACCATCTCCATCAGCTATACTTTTGAGTGGAGACAGAAAACACAGTCTTAATAGTAATCCTGAGGAAAATAATAATAGTCCTCACAATCATTCAGAAGATCATTAATCTGATAAATACAGCAGAAGATCATCATTCTAAGCAGATTAGCAGAAAGATCTACAAAATTAAGGATCATAAAGTCCAAAGTTATCTTGTTTTGGAGAAAATTCTCCCTAAACAGGAAGGAATTCTGGGCAAGCCAAACTTTCAATTTTCAATTCAAAGATAGATAAAGAGTTAGATGGGAATGTAGGTACTCCATTAAGCTGTTCAAGTAACCATCGAAGCTTATTAATTGGCTAAATCAACAGAAGCAGGGAAGATGAACACAGTCCACTTGATGCTATTTTGAACAGAGGGTAATCTTAATAACTCCATAGGTCAAGTTTTATGAAGAAAAGTGTTACTAAAGATAACTTTTTACCTGGATAATTCGATGCTATGGCTGCGTTGAAGCAATTCTAAAAGAATATTCAAGAAGAAGATCTTAGATAAAAACCGTTTAGATTGCTAACCTCTGATAAAATCGATGAGGAAGAAGATGAACGAAAAATACATTTAAAAAATCCGAAATCCCCTGGGAAATCGATTTAATAACTAGCTGAAGAACTCCAACAGCTCGAGAGCATCAAGGAAAACAATGAAGGACTTAATGAGGAATTCAAAGAATTACCTTAATTGCAGTAGAAGTTCAGCTCAGATAGAGAAAATATGAATAGCAATAATGTTTAGAAATAAAGGTCTTAGCGATTAGTAGATCTACACAAGGGATCTTTTTCCTCTTAGGCCTTTGGGAATCTCCACTTGAACGAAATCTAAGGTTTCGAAAGGCTCTTCACTGATAGTGGAGTGTTCAAATTCCAATACAAAGATAAATTACGAGACGGAAGTACTTTCGGTGAGCTCGGGATTCTTGAGGGGAAACCGAGAAGTGCGTTGATTATTTGCTCCTTGGATTCAGAATTTGCAATCATGGAAAAGAACGACTACTAAGAACTCCTCGCTGAACGAGATAGAAAGCATCTTAGATAGAAATTTGAATTCTTAAAGCAGCATATCTTCCCAGATCTCACCAATGATGCGATTAAAAAGATCTTTTACTCTTTTTAAAAGAAAACTTTTAAGATGCATGATGTTATTTTCTGCCAAGGAGATATGCCGAATGGAGTGTTTATCATAATCAAAGGTGAAATGAGTTTATCTTAGAAATTAGAGGAAAATGATAATGAAGGGGATGAAGAAAGTAATCAAACAGATAGAGGAGAAAAAACTAAGGTAAAGAATCTTGAAAATGGATAGAGGACTAGTGAGGCGAAGAGAAGAGCAACAAGTTAGAAAAAACCACTCAGGATTCAACTCAGAAAGGTTGTTTCAAGGACAGTAAGTGTTAATAACATTCTTTCTGTGTTGAAAATTATCTTAATATTTTTTAGTTTGCAGTTATTGGTATGGGTGAGTATTTCGGAGAAGAGGATTTGTTATTGAAGGATAATCTCGAGTAGAGACACTACACCGCAACTTGCACTTCCATCAAGGCATCTGCTTATTTCATCGAAGCAGGAGTAAGATTTGAAGAAAATAATCCAACAATTATCATCTATTAACAAAAAACTTTTTCAAAACTGAAAAGATTTCTTTTTGTTGTTTTTAATTATATGGTGCTATTTGATTTTTTGTTTAGTTTTTCATGCGGTTTCTTAAATCCAAACCGAATTCCTAGTCCATAATCCAGCAGAGACTAATGAAAAAAATTCAGTGGAGATAATAGTACAGAGATAGGGTTTCTGAAAATGTCAGGAAACACAAATCTCTATCTAAAATCCAATAATCTCCTATCCCAATAAACCCTGTACCTGCTGAGCGCCATGTTTCTCCTTCTTCACAGATATTCTCATGTGTCCCTTTGTCAGCACGGACTCTTAAGCGATTTTCTGACAACTTAAAATCATAAGCATTACCTTCTCCAACAGTTAACTCCTTAGCTTCCAAATCAAGTAAATAAATAATTCAACCAAATCCTCCACCTCCACCTTCACTTTCATTTCTCCTTCGTGAGCTCAAACCCCTTGGACCTATTCCTAAAGCTGCTCATGCACTTTCCTCCAATAGCCTTAGAGTCAATTTCCCTAATCAATTGTAACTCTAACAGGAATTAATTCGATAACAATAATAAATCAATTTAAAAAAATTATCCGTAAATTCTCAGAAAGCAAACGGCATTAATGATAATAACAGTGCACAAGCCTCTTTTCTAAGTGGTAAACCTCAAGGAAATGAAGACACTCCTAATCAATTATATTAGTTTGGGGATAGTCTCTTATTGGGATAGTCGATGCACACAGAGAAAATGTAAAAAGAAGAAAAGAATTTCTCCTCACCAAAAAACACAAAATCTACAAACGAGATTCCTATCCTCGATAAGAATAGCACATCTAGCGCTGCTTGGAGTAAAACCCACAGCAGCAATGTTTCCTCAAGCAAAAATTCGATTCTTTAGACAACTTTATCTGGCAAATACAAATTATCAAATGAACTCTTGGTAAATAGTAAAAATTCTCCATTTTTCAAGAATATCCCAGTTTAACCTTCAAACAATAAAGCATACTGCCTCTCTGCAGATAGGGTTTAATTCTCGCAAGGGATCAAAAGTAAGTAACCGCCATTGAATATTATGATCGAGCCACTTTATTTAACCAGTCGGCGAGAGTTATCTCAAGAAGAAAAACTTTTATCTTAAACTCAAAAAAACGATGGGATAATATGTTCTCCTACTTTGAATAGCCGTCATCTCGTATTAGCAAAAACTTAATATTCTGGAAAAAGCAATGATAATTTAGAAAACAAACATGATAAATAGCCAGATAATCCTCAAGAATCAACAATAAATACCTGTTAAATAATTGGATCACCCAAACCAACACAATCTGCAGCAACTACGGCAACAATTTCACCTCAAAAATCAAGCTTTTCTAATAATAATAGTAATCTTCAAGCTAATCTTTCTTCTAAGAATTTCTTAATGAACATGTGCTTAAGGAAGATTAAGCTGAAGACTGATTCGATCGATTCAATTCTTCGATTTGAGGATCTTCAATCTAAAATATCTCCTAAAAAACAGTCACTTCAATTTTTTACTAAACCTAGCAGCTTCGCTAATTAAATAGCAGATCCTTACGAGGAAGCATCTCAAGAATACTAATAGTAAAATAGCAATATCAATTAAGATTAAAAACCATCTTTTTAACTTTTCCCTTCTGGTGGCTCTCCTAATATTAAAAAGCTGCCTCCTGCTATTTACGAGAGATAGAAAATAAGAAAGATTTCTAATATTGAGAGTGAATATTCCTAGTCTCCTTAACAATAAAGACCTAACTATAAAGCTCGATCTTCACTTTAGTAGCTTCCAAGAGAACAAGAAGAATCGATGAGAGTAAATGGCAGTTTCGATTCAAGGATTGATCATAGTAAATTGAAATAGTAAGTCTAAGAAATTTTATTGAAGCACAGTCCATCGAAGTAATTTAGAAATTTAGCAGAAAAATATGATACATAGCATCACTCTCCAAATAATTTCAATGTTGTTTCATAGCAACAGCTGAATAGTTAATCGTAGAATCAGCAGCAGATGTAATAGACTACTTCTGTGATGAAATATTCTTAAACAATTTAGATAAGGAAAGTGATCTGATTGATGATAAAAAACAAATAAATATTTTCAATGAAAAATAAAAACGATTTAGTGTGAATAAAATAACACTAACAACAACTGTTCGCTTATATTTCCTTTTTATTCAAGAATAAATTTAACAAAGAATAATATTAAATCACAGGTATTTGATTTAAAAATATTGATTTCATTAAATCTATTCCATGTGAAAAGAACAAAAGAAACATATGGAAAACATTTTGATTAATAATTTATTGCTATTCTGAGTAAAAATGTGTCTGAGAAGATTCGCAGATCTGATCTCTTTATGAGACAAAATTTTTTAAGATCCAATCACCAAATAATTAGAAATAATCTGAAAAACAATCTAGCAAGAAACTGGAATACAGGAAACCAAATGGAAATTGAGAAATCAAGTGAATATGTGTTGAGCTAAGCGTTTGCTTGCCACACTCAAGGCGTCAGGTGCATCGATATTGCTAAGAATATGATGATCAGCGGATCG
>Ga0302271_10000701_pt1 | contig 33003 bp, 32 predicted proteins | sample III_Bog_N1_1_FD_198767 | JGI IMG/M metagenome (GOLD analysis project Ga0302271, IMG submission 198767) | Peat permafrost microbial communities from Stordalen Mire near Abisko, Sweden - III_Bog_N1_1 | ecosystem: Environmental > Terrestrial > Soil > Wetlands > Peat | place: Sweden: Abisko... | reverse complement strand
AAAGATACATCTAACTTGACTGAAAAATCTGATTCAGCTTCACGTTTAGACTTTTTCTCAAACAAAGCAAACCACATTGCACACGAAATTAGAAATCAGCTTTCAATCTGCGACTTGTATTCAACTATTGTTCAAAAACAATTAGCAAAAGTAGAATTAAAAAACGAAGAGGTTGAAAAATCTTTGACGAAGGCTCTTGATTGTATTCAAAAATCTCTAAAAATAGCGAGCAATTCTCTATTAGATTTAAAATCATTAAACAACAATAACTTTGAAATTCTTGAACTCCCAGAGTTAATAAAAACAGCAATAGAGCTTGCAAAAGTTTATGCAAATGACAAAGATATTCAAATTAGTCACGAACATCATGAAAATTATGAACCGGCTCAAACACAAGTTTTGGCGGATGAACAGAAATTTTTGTCAGTTTTAATTAATTTAATAAAGAATGCAGTTGAAAGTATAGAAAAAGCAGGCAAAATTAATATTAAAACAAAAGTTTGCGAAAAAACTATAGAAATATTAATTTCTAACAATGGAAATCCTATTACAAAGGAACTGCAGGGAAAAATTTACGAAGAAGGATTCACAACAAAAACAACAGGCTGTGGTTTGGGACTGTATATTTGTAAAAAAGCACTGGAAGAACAATTTGGCCAGCTAGAACTCAAAAAATCAGATGATATTTCAACAGAATTTAAAATCACCCTTCCAAGAATATAATCTCAAAGGGGAAAGAAGGTAAAAATGGACTTAATAACAAACAGAAGTATGGATATAACAAAATTTGCATTAGATGGCTTAATGCTCCGTCAACAAGCGATTACTGCAAACACTGCTAACGTTATGACTCCTGATTATCAACGCAAAGAAGTTGATTTTGAGAGCCAGCTAAAAGAAATGGTTACTAAAGATGATTTAAAAAATTATATCAAAGAACAAAACAGCATCCAATACAATCCTTCATCAATTGAAATGGCTGTCGGATATAATCAACCACAAAACTTAACAGCTCAAAAAGCAAAATATTTGCAAAGCGATAGTTACAGCGAGTATAACCCACAAATAATAGACGACACGGTGTCTGACATTTCAGAATCAGGAAACAATGTTAATTTAGAAAAAGAAATTATGGACATGGCAAAAGTTGGGACTCAGTATACAATTTTGTCAAACCTAGAACAGAGATCTTTTAAAAACGTCTTAGATGTAATAAAAGGTCAATAATAAAGTAAAGAGCGAAGAGTAAGGAGTAAAACAAATGAGAATAGCAAAAATTAGTGCACTAAAATCAATAATAGCTAAACCGACACAAGTTAAACCAAAACCTGTTTGGATTATAACTCAGGATGACGTTTTAATTTTGGAAAATGAATCTAATTATAAAAAAAGGTAAAAACAAAAAAATCTGTAGCAAAAGAGTTGCGAGCGGAGTAAAAAGAATAGAGTCGATGTTCAATAGCGAAAATTAGCGAGTGCATTGAACTGGTAAGCGGCAACAAGCAAAAATTAGTAGTAGTAGAACAATTTAATAAGCGAAATTAAAACAATTTCGTGTTGAGGTAAAATATGAGTTTTGATGTATTTGATGTAGCGGCGTCGGGGATGAACGCACAGAGATTAAAAATGGATGCAATTTCAAGTAATATTGCAAATATAAACACGACAAGAAATCCAGATGGAACAGTTGGACCTTATATAAAAAAAGACATAAATTTCAAAGCAATTTATGATGAAAAGCTTTCTCAAGGTGCTTCAAATTTTTCCAATAACTCAACAAATGCGACGTTTAATCCGGCAACCGGAACAATGACTATAAGCAGTGGACTTTCATTAAACCAAGGTCAAATGTCTCGAGGAGTGGCGATTGATTCAATTACAGAAGGCAAAAACCCTATTAAAACTGTTTATGACCCATCCCACCCAGACGCTGATGCTGATGGCTACGTAAAATTGCCTAATATTAATGTGGTGGAAGAAATGGTCGGAATGGTAACAGCAACCAAGGCTTATGAAGCAAACTCAATAGCAGCGGAAAACGCGAAGATTATGATACAAGCAGCATCGAGAATTTAAAGAGTTAACAGTGAACGGTGAGCGGAAGGCTCAATTCACTGCTCAAAGCTCACAACAAAAACAAGGAGTAACAAAAAATGAATTTCATAGGTGGAGTAGAAGGAATGAATTTTTCACCAATAGCCGGATATAACAATTTTTTAAAAAACAGTACGGCTTTTGATGTTAATACAGGAATGGATTTTGAGAATGTTTTAAACAGCCAGACAGCATCTTTGAAACAAAATTCAAACCAAATAAAAGGCGGCGTTGAAATGGACATGAATTTTGATGATTTAATCACCCAAAGTTCCTCCAAGAGCTCCGATAATAACGGATCAGCGGCGACATTTTTAAAAAGCTTTGCCGGTTCTATAGGCGGAGGACTAAACGCTGTGAGCCAATCAGATATTACCGCCCAAAGAGCTCAAGAAGCACTTGCGATGGGCGAAGATGTCAGCGTTCATGACGTTATGATCGCAGCTGAAAAATCATCTTTAAACATGAATATGGCAATTCAACTAAGAAACAAAATGATGGCAGCTTACACCGAAATAAATAACGTAAGGGTGTAAGAAAAGTTTACATAATTGAATTGGGATAAAAAAAGGGTTATATTTATATTATAGGTATTTTTTACTAAGGGGAAGACTTTGAGCAATAACAATAATTATTTTAAATTATTAACAGGTGATATCAGAAAATTATGGAATGGATTGGATTTTGCACAAAAATTCGGAATGTTAGCACTTACAATCGTTACCATTGTTGTTTCAACTTATTTTTTAGTAAAGTCTATGGAGCCAAACTGGGCGGTTCTTTACTCAGATTTATCTGAGCCTGATGCCGTCAGTATTGTTGAAAATTTGAAAAAAAATGGTTATGCCTACAAGATTGCCGAAGACAAAAAAACAATCATGGTTCCTGCTGATAAAAAAGATGAATTAAGAATTTATGTGGCTGAAAATGATTTAATTAAAAATTCAACCCCTGGATTTGAGCTTTTGGACAACATGCAATTAGGTTCAACCGATTTCAAAAACAAATTAACAAAACAAAGAATTTTCCAAGGAGAATTGACTCGCTCAATTGAAAAAATGGATGGAATAAAAAGTGCCAGAATTCAAATTGCCGAACCTGAACGTTCAATTTTTGAAGATCAAGATGAAGCCCCAACCTCTTCTGTTATGCTTATTTTAAATCCTGGATACAAGTTAAAAAGTTCTCAAGTAAAAGCAATAAAAAACCTTGTAGCATACGCAATTCCAAGAATGACTCCTGAAAAAGTTTTTATCACAGACCAAAGCGGCAACAGCTTGAGTGATGAAAACGGCAAAAATTCAAACGATATGGAAAGTTTTAAATCCAACTTGGAAACTCAAACTGGAACAAAAATCACGAGCGTTTTAGAAAAAATAGTAGGAAAAGGCAACGTAACCGTACAGGTCAATGCAGATATTGACTTTAACAGTGCAAAATCAACAATCGAAAGTTACATTCCATTGAATGAAAAAGGAGAAGGAGTTTTAACAACCTCTCAAAGTGAAATGGAAAGCTACGCTAATCCTGGTCAAGCTCCTGCTGGTGCAACACCTGCCGGTGGAAATAAAAACTTAAATTACTCAAAACAAAAAAATTCGACCAATTACAGTGTCTCCAAAGAGATTAAACAAGTAATTTACGCGCCCGGAACCGTCAAAAGAATGACTATTGCGGTTGCGGTGAATAAAATTCTTACTCCAAAAGAAAAAACAGAACTACAGAATCTTGTATTATCTGCCAGCGGCGTTGATTATACAAGAGGAGATGTAATTACCGTATCAAGCTTACAGTTTGAATCTATTGCTGAAGAAAAAGCTCAACAAGACCTTATGGAAAAACAAAAAAACCAGGATGATACAATAGATTTTTGGACAACCAAGGTTGGCCCTCTTCTCACAGTACTAATCTTAGGCTTAACCGCATTATTAGTAATAAAAGGACTATTCAAAGTTTCCGGTAATGGCGGTGGTGCTGTTAGCGGAGGAAGAGATACTGCTTACAACCAAAAAGCCTTTGAAGCACAGTTGCCGACAATAAAAGAAGAACCAACAGATTTAATCGAAAGTGAAGCTCTACCACAAATAGAGGCTCACTTGGACCCTGAACTTGAAAGAGTAAGAATGGAGCTAAACGATACAATTTTAGCTGATCCTACTGAAGCAGCAAGATTACTCACCTCATTCATCAAGGATTAATTATGACAGAAGAGTTACAACTACATACCATGACAACAACTCAAAAAGTCGCAGCACTGTTAATTGTACTGGGGCCGTCCACTGCATCTGAGGTTTTGAAAAACATTACGGATGATGAGTTGTTGGAACAAGTAACTATGGATATTGCAAGTTTGAACAAAGTGCCAACTAGTATTTTAACAGGTATTTTGGAAGAATTTAAAGCTATTTTTCAAGCAAGCAACTACCTTTCAGCTGGTGGTATGGATTACGCAAAACAACTTCTTGAAAAAGCCTATGGAGGCGACCAAGCTAAAAAGATTTTAGACAGATTAGTAGTTTTGATGAACTCTAATCCATTCCAATTCTTTAACGAAGCTGATCCGGGGCAGTTGGCTGCTTCGTTTCAAAACGAAAACCCGCAATTGATCGCACTTATAATGGCCTACTTAAAACCAGAGCAATCTGCAGAAGTTTTAAACTGCTTACCTTCTGAAGTTCAAGCACAGGTAGCAATGAAAATTGCTGAGATGGAAACTACCAATCCGGAAATCCTTTCAGAAATTGAAAAAATAGTAGAAGGTAAATTCTCATCAGTTGTTGTTCAGGATTTCTCAAAAGCCGGTGGTATAGAATCTTTGGCAAATATTTTAAACCGAGCGGATCGTTCAACAGAAAGAAATGTAATAGAGCTATTAGAAGTTCACAACCCACAGCTGGCAGAAGAAGTCAGAGAATTAATGTTCGTATTCGAAGATATTATAAAACTAGACGACAAATCAATTCAAAGAATTCTCAGAGAAGTGGAAACAAAAGATTTGGCAATGTCTTTGAAAGGTACAAAAGAAGACGTCAAAGAAAAAGTCTACAAAAACATGTCAGAACGTGCACAAGCAATGTTGCGTGATGAAATGGAATACATGGGTCCTGTAAGAGCAAGAGAAGTTCAGGAACTTCAAACAAAAATCGTCGGAATTATCAGAACGCTTGAAGTCGCAGGTGAAATCATTATTGCTCGTGAAAATAATGTTGAGGATGAATTAATTGACTAGAATAAAAAGTGACAATGTTCAGGTTGGCGGAGCTTTCGTTGTTCCAATCGAGCAAAGTCTTAGCCAAATAAAAATACAAGAAGCCCTTGGAAAAGAACAGGAAATAATCTTACAAGGGGAGAAAAAAGCACAGGAAATAATTAATAACGCAAACAGACAAGGTCTGGAAATAGTTGAACAAGCAACCGCCAAAGCTCTATCAGAAGTTGATGAAATTAAAAATGCTGCTCACCAAGAAGGATTTGACGCCGGAAGACAAGAAGGACTTGAAAATATAACAGAAGAACTGCAAGATAAGATTTTGGCTGTCAACGCATTTGCTCAAAGTGATTTTGAAATTAAAAAAAACATAATAAAATCGGCACATTTAGATATAATAAGATTGGTCGTAGAAATTGCCCATAAAGTTTGTTCAAAATCTCTTGATATAGATGAAAGCATTTTGGACGAACTGACCTTATGTGCGATTCAATCTTTAAAAGATAAAGAAAATATAACTATTATAGTAAATCCGGATATGGCAGAGAAAATTTATTCAATATCAGACGAATTAAAAGAAAAAATCCCTCAGCTATCTTCAATAAAAATTATTGAAGATACGAGTGTTTCGCCTGACGGAACAATTGTAGAATCGCCACTTTCCAGAGTGGATTGCAGGATAAAATCACAAATCGACGAAATTGCCCAAAAACTCATGGCAAAACTCAATTCAACACCAGATGAGGAACTGTTGGAAGAAATTAAGTCCTCCTCTGACGAAAAATAAAGTAGGAATTAATAAATGAACATCTGTCTAGATAAATACTCCGATATAATAAAAGAAACGAACTCTTTGCGAGAAATCGGCAAGGTAAATGAAATTATCGGGCTTATAATCGAGGCCGACGGCCCACAATCGAGCATAGGGGATTTGTGCTACATATACAACAAACTCAATGAAGAACCTATTTGGGCTGAAGTCGTAGGATTTAGACAGTCAAAAATATTATTAATGCCATTGGGCTCAATGGAAGGCCTACAACCTGGTGCAATTGTTGTAAACACAGGTTCTGCAATGAAAATTAAAGTCGGCGAACAACTCTTGGGAAGGGTACTTGATGGTCTTGGACGACCAATTGATAATTTGGGAGAAATCAACTCTCAAACATTAAAATCAACAAACGCCGAAGCGATTAATCCACTTAAAAGAACAAGAATTATCCAGCCACTGTCTTTAGGTATCAAATCCATAGATGGATTTATTACAGTTGGAAAAGGACAAAGGCTAGGGATTTTCGCAGGTTCAGGGGTTGGAAAAAGCACAACCCTTGCAATGATGGCAAAAAACACCTCAGCGGATATGAACGTAATAGCCCTAATTGGAGAACGTGGAAGAGAAGTCAGAGAATTTATTGAGGAAACTCTAGGAGTTGACGGGATGAAACGTACCGTTGTAGTTGCGGCTACTTCCGAACAACCAGCATTGGTAAAAATCAAAGCCGCACATGTTGCAACCAGTATCGCCGAATATTTCAGAGACACGGGTCGGGACGTACTGTTTATGCTGGATAGTATAACTCGTATTTCCATGGCTCAAAGAGAAGTGGGGCTTGCTATCGGCGAACCTCCAGCAACTCGTGGGTATACGCCTTCTGTTTTTGCACTTATGCCTAAAATATTGGAAAGAGCCGGAAGCAACGACAAAGGTACAATGACTGGCCTTTACACCGTTTTAGTAGAAGGTGATGATTTTAACGAACCTATTTCAGATACAGCCAGGAGTATTTTGGATGGCCACATAATGCTGTCTAGGGATTTAGCTCATAGAAACCATTATCCGGCAGTGGATATTTTACAATCTATAAGTAGGGTTATGCCAGACGTTACCTCTTCTGACCATAGAAAAGCCGCCGGAAACTTAAGAAACCTTCTTGCAGTTTTCAAAAAAAATGAAGATTTAATCAATATCGGTGCTTATGTGAAAGGTTCCGATCCAAAGTGTGACAAAGCTATTGCAATGATGGAAAAAATAAACAATTTTCTGCAACAAAATGTCGGGGAAAAGTTTGTATACGAAGAAACCGTTGAAGAACTGCTTAAACTGGGACAATCGTAGAAAGTAAAAAGTAAAAAGCCAAAAATTGTGGGTATACCTTTTGCCCTTTGCTTTTTGCCTTTTGCTCGGAAAACCAAATTAACTATTCAACCATTAACCCTTTCAACCGCCACACCCCCTTGCTTTCTAATTATGTTCAAGTTATAATATTAATACTAGTTAGAAATATAAGCATTTAAGGTGGTGAAAAACACAATGGCAGAAATTAAAGTAGGCGAAAACGAAAGTATAGAGAGTGCTCTTAGACGTTTTAAGAAAAAAATCCAAAAAGCAGGAATTCTTTCTGAAATCAAAAGACGTGAACGTTATGAAAAACCAAGCATAAAAAGAAAACGTAAATCTGAAACAGCTCGCAAGAGAAAAGTTTAAAGATTATAAAACTATTAAAAGCGGTGATTAACTAAGTTAATCACCGCTTTTAATATAAAACTTTTGTTTTTATTACTTTTTTCTCTTTTTCATCGAAGAAAAGAGAGAAAAGTAACCCAAAAAGAGAAAACACTCTTTTCCCTGCGGGGCGAACTCGGGTTTATACCCTCGTAAGTACGCTTTTTGTTTGCTGAGTAAACTCAGCAAACAAATCACATAAAAAGAAAACGGGGTTCGAGGCGGTAGCCCTGGCTCTCCATAGCGTTCTTTTTTCTTTTCTTTGGTTCTGTTTCTTTTCTTTTTTTATCGCAAAAAAAAGAAAAGAAATGAACAAAAAAACTCTATATTTTTCCGTTTTAAACAAACTTTCTGAAAAATCCTCTGAATATTTTTTCGATTTTGAGGTTTTTGTGCCTATTCCAAAAGAACATATGCTTTTTCCTCCCAAGGCCTTGGAAAGATTTCAAAATACTAGGCAAAAAATTCTTCTCATTCCCTTGTTGGTTTTGTTCAATATAACTTTTTGAATGCATTCTCCACCTTGTCAATTTTTTATCAATATAATAAAAATCGTTTTCATAAGCCAAATGTGCCCAAATCCAATGATCCAAAAACGCAGGAACTGAAGAATTGAAATTGACTTTTTTCAGAGCATTTTTTTCTACCATTACGCAAGAAAAAGTGGGAATTAAATTTTGGAAACTAAACCCGTTAAAAAGATTTGTCGGATATTTTTTTGAAGTCAAAATTTTTCTATTTAACTCAAAATATTTGTTGTAATCTTCGATTACTTCGCTGTCTCCAAACAGCTCCACGTCACTAAATATAACTTTTGCCCGAGGGTTTTTTTGAATAATTTCAACCTTTTCTTGCAAACAATTTTCAACCCAAACGTCATCACTTTCTAAAAAAGCAATGTAATCGCCAGTCGTTTTTTCAATTCCCAATAAAATAGTATCTTTCAACCCTTTGTTTTGAAAATTATCATGACAAGAAAGTTTAATTCGGTCATCTTTTTGACAAAATTCTTGAATAACCTCAACAGAATTATCACTGCTACCATCATCAACAACAATCAATTCCCAATTTGAATAGGTTTGTGAAATCACACTTTGAATTGCTTCTTTTATAAATTCTGCGTAATTATAACTTGCTGTAACAACAGAAATTTTAATGTTTTCTTTTTTTTCCATTCTTTTATGGTATTTTAAAATGAATTTTTAGTCAAATAGTCTTAAAAAATATTTTTTTGTAGTATATTATTTCTATGAACAAGATTTTTGATGTAAAAGTTTCAATTACAATTCCAACCTACAATAACTTTAAGAGCTTTAAAAGGGCCTTGAATTCTGTTCTTGTTCAAAAATTTGATGATTATGAAGTCATTGTCACGGATGATTCAAAGAACGACGACGTCAAAAAATTTGTTGAAAGTTTAAATATTCCAAAAATAAAATATTTCAAAAACCCGACCCCTTTAGGTTCTCCAAAAAATTGGAATGAAGGTATAAAAAAAGCTAGCGGAGAATACATAAAAATTCTCCACCATGACGATTGGTTGGCGGATGAAAATTCTTTGGAAAAATTCGTAAAATTATTAGATGAAAATCCAAAATCAGATTTTGGTTATTCAAAAAGCGTTAATTTTGAAACCGAAACAGGTAAAATAAAAACAAGAAGGGCAGAAAAATACGTCGAAAAACTAGAAGATGACTGTTTTGAACTTTTTTTGACTAACCGTATCGGTGCACCAAGTGTAATAATTTTTAGAAACGGCAACAATTTTTTCTTCGACGAAAACCTGAAATGGGTCGTAGATATTGATTTTTACATTAAATGTTTATTAAAAAATAATAATATTGCTTTTTTAAACGAAGTTTTAGTAAACATCGGAATTTCAAAGACTCAAGTTTCCAAAACCTGCACAAATAACCAAAGCGTAGAAATATTTGAACAATTTTACCTTTACGACAAATACAAAATGTATTTAAAAGATGAAAAACATCAAGAAGAACTTATTAAATTAACCAAAAATTTTAAAATCGAAGACTTAGAAAGCTTAAAAAAAATTGTCCCTGATGAAATTGAAATTCCAGAAAAAATTATTAAATATTTTTTTAAAAAAAGACCCCTGCACAAATGGCCAAAACCGCTTTTGCCATTTTAAAACAGTCAATCTGACGAAGGTGGATAAAAAAAACAAGACAAAATGTTATATTTTGACTTGTGCACAGTCTCAAAAGGAAATTATGTTTAAAAAATTTGTTTTATTCTTAATAATCTTCTCATTACCAATCGCCCCAACCTTTACAAGCGAAAACTACACTCTTAAAACAGGAATTTCTATACTTGACAATATCCCGAAAGAATTTTATGGAACATGGCGGGTTTCTTCTGAATTGATTTATACCAACAGCGAAGATACTTTTAAACCCAAAAGTGTAGATTTATGGAACTTATCTCGCACAGGTAACGTCATTACATTAGATAATCCTTTTTCTGGAGCAAAAGCATCTATAACTGTCGATGAGGTCAATAATAAATTAATAAAGTTTAAGAAGATAGGGGATTATGATAGCAAAAAGCTAACAGATATAGTACAATTAAAGCTGGAAAAAGAAACCTTTTCCGGAACAAATAATCTTATAATTGAAACACTCTCCAATATTGACAAATCAGTTATAAAGAGTGAAAAAGCAACCTATAAATTGGTGGGAGAAAAGATTTCAGGTTCAAGTATTACAAAGTAAAAGGTAAAAAGTGAAAAGTAGGGTGGAATTGCTATACCGCCAACATAAAGAAATAAAATGCGAAGAAGATTGCTTAGGTGGATAATTCTTGTAAAATCCAAAAATAAATCTCTCGCAATGACTTAGGGAATAGAAGAGTTGAGGATAAAGAGATGAATAATAAAGTTTATGAATTTGATACGATAATATTAGGTGGCGGGCCAGCTGGACTCTCTGCAGCAATTTACGCTGCACGTGGAGCAGCTTCTACCGCAATAATCGACACAAGCATGCTTGGCGGACAACCGACCAATTACCTTGAATTGGAAAATTATCCGGGATTTGGATTAATTGACGGATTCGATTTGATGGAAAATTTTGAAAAACACGCTGACAGATTCAAAGTCAGCAAATTTCCAATGCAAGAAATCGAAAAAATTAATTTGAATTCCGGAATTAAAACAATTATCACAAAAGAAGCTTCTTTTGAAGCAAAAACGGTTATTATCGCAACCGGAGCTCAATCAAAAAAACTTCATATCCCGGGCGAAAAAGAATTTTTAGGTCGTGGAGTAAGCTATTGTGCTGTTTGTGATGGAGCTTTTTATAAAGAAAAAACCGTTGCGGTTGTCGGTGGAGGAAATGCTGCTGTTGAAGAAGCAATGTATTTGACCAAATTTGCGGACAAAGTTTATATTGTTCACCGCAGAGACACTCTTAGGGCAGATAAAATTGTTCAAGAAAGAGCTTTCAAAAATAAAAAAATTGAATTTGTTTTCGATGCTGTGCCGACGGAAATTTTGGGTGAAGATTTAGTTAACACATTAGTTTTAAAAAATGTTAAAACCAACAAAAGCTTTAACCTTGAAGTTAACGGGGTTTTTCCATACGTCGGATACAGCCCAAATGTTGAAGGATTTAGCGGTCAAGTTAAACAAGACGATGTAGGATTCATAATAACAGACGAATCAATGCAGACTTCTGTTTCTGGAGTATTTGCGGTGGGTGACGTTAGAAACACCCCGCTTAGACAGGTAATTACAGCAGCTTCTGATGGTGCTGTCGGTGCTGTTTATGCAATTAAATATCTCGAAAAACTTGCAGAGGTAATGGTTTAATTCTAAACCTTTTCCAAAACTTTCAAGAGTAAAGACTTAAATTTATCTTTTGCAGCGTTTGTTGTATCAATAACTTCCTGATGCGAAAGTGAAGCTTCACCTACGCCCGATGCGGCATTTGAGATGCAACTTATCCCTAAAACATTAATTCCACAATAATTTGCAACTATTGCCTCAGGAACCGTAGACATTCCAATTGCATCAGCTCCCAACATTCTCAGCATTTTTACTTCTGTAGGCGTTTCATAGCTTGGGCCTGTATTTGCGGCATAAACACCTTTTTTAATTTCAAATTGAAGCTCTTTGGCAGCTTCTTCTGCAATATTTACCAAATATTTTTTATAGACTTCACTCATATCAGGGAATCTGGCACCTAAACTATCATCATTTGGCCCAATAAGAGGATTTGTTCCCATAAAATTGAGGTGGTCTGTAATTATCATTAAATCAGCCGGTCTAAATTCTGTATTTATTGCACCTGCGGCATTTGTGACAATAAGAGTTTTTACCCCTAGCTTTTTCATCACCTTAATTGGATAAACGACTTTTTCCATCGGATGACCTTCATAAAAATGGTATCTTCCTTGCATCATAACAACATTTTTACCATTTATAGTCGCAAAAACAAGTTGCCCTGCGTGTCCCTGAACAGTAGATTTTTCAAAATCAGGAATTTCAGAGTAGGGAACGGCAATATGTTCAAAACCTTGAGCAAAATCTCCTAAGCCTGAACCTAAAATTATTCCAACCTGAGGTTGGAAATTGTTTGTATATTGGTTAATAAAATCAATAGTTTCTATCATAAAAACCTTAAAAAGAGTTAACTCTTTGCTGTTAGGTTAGCAAACCCAACCTATTTTTCACTTATTATCCTACAAGCCTGTTGTCGTCAGCTTCGGATGCTTTTACCATAATAGCGTGCTCAACGGGGTTTTCTTTTTTATAAGAATTGTCATAGAATTCGTCAAATCCAAATTCTTCACGAGTCTTTTTCGCCTGAGTTTCGTCAACTAATTTTTTTGCAAGTTCTGCAATTTCATAAACTAATTTGTATCTGTTCTCAGTGTTTTCGTTTAAGTCCCATGCTATTTTTATTATTTGGTCCATTCGTTCATCCTTATCTATTTTAAATGATTTCAACATTATAATACAACACACAAAAAAAATTCGCAAGTGGGAGAGAAAAGTAAAAAGCGAATGAATCTTTAACTTCTATTCACAATTTACCATTTACTATTTACTATTCCCTATTTACTGCTAAAATAAAGTTATGAAGCGACATTTTTTTTGGATAGTAGAACTTTTTGTATGGCTATTGATACTTTTTTTGGTTTCGGGCACAATAATGCTCGTAAAATACAATTACAAAAAGGATTTCAATACTTACCAAGTATTCTTACCTGATATAGATGGGCTTATAGACGGTTCTCCAGTTCGATACATGGGAATTCAAATAGGCTATGTAAGTCAGGTTAACATAGTGGGCGAAGACGTTTATGTAAAATTTGTTATTACACAAAAAAATCTTAAAATACCTAAAGGATCGGTTACAACGGTTGAATTCACAGGGTTGGGTGGATCAAAGTCTCTTGAAATTTATCCTCCAAAAACTCCTGACAAGTTATTATCAGATAAAAAACTCATACCACAACCACCCAAAAGAATTCATGAATCTTTAGGGTTATTAAGCGACATGTTTGATAAAATGATGAAAATAACTTATGATGTTTCTAAATTTATGAAGCAAGTCGGATTTATAAAAAATGAAGCAAAGTTCCAAAGAACTACCAAGCAGCCTACAGCAAAAGAGATACTAAATTCCACTGATAACTGGATTGACAATGCACAAAAACACTGTGATAGAATTAACATAAAGGATAGCAAAAATGATCAAAGAAAGAATAAGGGTAATTGACAACCCTGTAATTTTACAAAATTTATGTACAATGAGAGACAAAGACACTGATTGCCAAGGCGTCAGGATTGCCACTAGGAAAATAACCCGAGTGCTTTTATACGAAGCATCAAAAAGCTTGCCATTAATAGAAAAAACCATCACAACCCCTATGGCTAGCTTCAAGGCTCAAACTATTGACCCTGACATTAATATAATAATTTCACCGATTTTAAGAGCAGGGCTGATTTTTACAGATGAAGCTATCGATATTTTGCCGCAAGCATGCATAAGACACATAGGGATGTATAGAGACGAAAAAACCCTAAAACCTATCTGGTACTACAATAAAGTACCAATGCAGGTCAAAGATGCTCACAAATTCCATATCTTTATAACAGATCCCATGCTGGCAACCGGAAACTCCTTGATTGAGGCGATAAAACTTTATACTGATAAAGAAATTCCGCCTGAAAATATAAAAGTAATTTGCATAATTGCAGCACCAGAAGGGATTTTAAACATACAAACCAAATTCCCTGAAATTGAAATTATTACCGCAGCAGTAGATTCTCACTTAAACGAAAGAGGATATATTATTCCTGGTATGGGCGATGCTGGAGACAGAATTTTTAATACTTAATTTTACAAGCACAAAATCATGTCAATGCCAGGCGTAAGTTTTTTTACTTTCCTTTATTTTAAGACTAGTATGTAATTTGTCTTGCTCTCATGTTGCTAAAATCAGCTTTAGGATTCGTATAGCGTTGTAATTTTATCATTTTTCTTATTGAATCTGTCAATGCAGGATTCACAACATTCGGCGAACAGTCTGTAAAATAAATTTCATCTATACCCATATATTTTAAATTATATATAGTTGGTATAGTATGAGGCTCACATCGTGTATAAAGAACTATTGATTTCATTTTTTTAAACGAATTCCTGTTCATAAAGACATTCAAAGCCAAATATACAAATGGAGAAGAATAATCAACATTTGCATACAAAACATTGTCTTTATTGTTTGTATGGGTAAAAGAAAGTGCAAAACAATCATCAGTTAACAAATCTAAAAATTCTTCCATATACTCTTTTTGTGACTCGGTCTTGTTTGGCACGCCTACCAAAAAAACATGTTTTATTTCATTTTGTTCTATTTTATCGGCGACTTCATTTATTTTTTGCAAAAAAACCTTCTCATCAATTCCGAGTTTAATACTTTTTTGCTCAAGAGTTTTTGTGAAACCCTTAGCAGAAATTGCAGATTGTATTAAAGGCTCAAAATCGTTTTCTTGTATAATATTTACGCCCACAGGTGCGATTGTGTCAGTTGTAAACACTCTACTGCGATAAAGATGTTCTATTTTATGCAAAGAAAGTTTTGTTAAAAAAATCGCCCCATGAAAAGAAGAAAAATCAGACAAGTAATATTCAATGCCTCGACCATAGTGCCCTACAAGATTCGGGTAAGCTTTTAATTTTGGAAATGTGTGTGCGATAATCATTTGTCCATGAGTATAAACATTAATTCCTCTATCCTTAGTAGCTTTTAAAAGCATTTCAAGTTCATGGAGGTTTGAGCCCGAAACCAATATCGATTTGCCCAGTCTGGTAGAAGTAGGGACTTCTGTCTCCACAAAATCACCAAATGCGGATTTTCTGGCCTCAAATATTTTAAGCATAAGTACGTAATCTAATTTGGTATATTTTTCAATGATATTTTCTAAATTTTTTGTAGAAAGCTTATGGAAATTCATTATACTAAGCATTGTTATAAAAGCTTTGTAAGCCTCTTCATAATTAACATCCAACCCTCGCAACTCTACCATATATATACAAATACTCTTTAATAAAATGAGTATAATTTCAAGCATTTCTTTTTGGGTAGCGTTGAATTTTGCTGTACTTTTAACAAAAAACTTCTGCCCTTCTACTATTGCTTCTGTAACATTAAAATGTTGAGATATTTTAATCGTAGATTTTAAATAACTCGGAGCAACATCATTCTCTTTGCACAAAGCTATATATAATGTTTTTGCCTGATACAAATCCTCATAAAGTGTTGAAATAACTCGATTTAGGTTCTCTTGGCTGTAATCAATATTTTCAACTAACTCTGAAAATGCCTGTATCAAATCAGAATTTATTTTTTCGTTACTTGCACCAAGTATATCTAATTCCACAAGATAAAATGCCAATTCTTCTAAATATATTAAAATAACTGCATGCACAGAAGACAAAGTCGGGCTTATAGAACTCCCTCCTTTTCTAATATTCTCGTCTTGTTCATGTATTTGTATTTGTTCATGTTTTATCTGTTTATTTTCCACTTTAATTTTCTCCTTTTTAACTTATGAATCGGATACTTTTTTTGCCACAATGGTTCTAAAATCACTTCTTGGATTTGTATAGTGTTTTAAATCAAGCATCCCTCTTATGGCTTCTATCAAAGCAGGATTTACCAAAGTTGGCGAACAATCTGCAAAATAAATGTCATCAATTCCCATGTATTTCATATTGAATACGATTGGGACCGTATGTAGCTCGCATCTTGTATAAAATATTATTGGAGTTGATTTTTCAAACACATTTCTTTTTATAAAAATATCCAAAGCTTCTCCCACAAACGGGAAGGCGTAATCAACATTTGCAAAAAAGATGTTGTCTTTATCGTTTGCATGGGTAAAGGAAAAGGCAAAGCAATCATCCTCAAGTAGCTCTAAAAATTCCTCCATATATTTTCTTTGGGCTTCAGTTCTATTAGGTACTCCTATCATAAAAACATGTTTTATTTCATTTTTTTCTATTTTATCCGCAACTTCATTTACTTTTTGGATAAATTCTTCCTCATCAATGCCGAGCTTAATACTTTTGTACTCTTCATCTTTTGTAATACCTTCGGAAGAAAGTGCGGATTGTAATAAAGGCTCAAAATCTTTATCCTTTATTATAGTTACACCCTTTGGAGCAATCACATCTGTGGTAAAAATTCTACTACGATAAAGATGCTCAACGTTATTTAAAGAAAGCCTCGATAAAAATATAGCACCATCAAAAGATGAAAAATCAGATAAATAATGTTCAAACCCTTTACCATAGTGACCAACCAGATTAGGATAAACTTTTAACTTTGGTAATGCATGTGCTATAAGCATCTGGCCGTGAGTATAAATATCAATTCCTCTGTCTTTGGTCGCCTCTAAAATCAACTCAAGTTCTTTCAGATTTGAACCTGAAACTAAAATAGCCTTACCCTTTCTAGTTGAAGTTGAAACTTCTGTTGATATGAAAGCACCGAATGCCTCTTTTCTGACATTGAATTTTTTTTGCATAAGCTCATAATCCAACCTAACAAATTCTTTAATTGTCTCGTCTATTTTTTGTGCAGAAATTTTATCAAAATTCATAATATTCAAAGCCATGAGCAACTTTTTATAAGCCTCATCAATATTAACTTTTAAATCTCTCAATTCTACCATATATATACAAATACTTTTCAATATAATGAGCAATGCTTCATTGTTTTTTTTCTGCTCCTCTGTGAACATTTTATCCTTTTTAAGAAGAAACCTTTGCCCTTGTTTTATAGCCTCAGTTACAGTGAATTTTTTGGATATTTTTATCGCAGATTTCAGATAATTAATAGTAATATTATTTTTTTTACAAAAATCTGTATATAACTCTTTTGCTTGATACAGCTCCTCATATAGTGCTGAAATAACTTTGTTAAGATTCTCTTGATTATATTCAATGTTTTCTATTATTGCTGAAAAAAAGTCTATAATGTCGGACTTTATTTTTTCATTGTGAGCACCAAAGGTGTCCAATTCCAAAAGATAAAACGCCAATTCTTCCAAATATATTAATATCACTTCATGTACAGAAGATAAAATAGGATTGATAGAACAACCTCCTTTTACAATACACTCGTCATATTCAAATTCTTTATTTATATTTTCCATATTAATTTTCCTCGATTCTTGAAAACGATCCGCCATCTAAAGCTTTTTTTAGAACCTCCAAAGGATCAACAAATTCTTCTACACCGAAAAAGCTTCTAATAGCACTAATTAAAGCAGGGCTAACCAGCCAAGGGGAACATTTACACATGTAAATTTTTTTGACCCCCATTTGTTTTAAGGTAAGAATATTAGCAATTGTATATTTATCACATTTTGTGATAAATACTGCCACTTCTATTTTTTCAAGGGGTTTCCTTTTTTTTATTTCTGTAAATATTTTATAAATTAAAGAATAATCATAAAAAGAATCAACATGATAAATATTCTCCCCACTATATTTATAAGACAATGAAAAGATAAAAGAATCTTTTGGGATAAGCCCAAATATTTTTTCAAAATATTCAGACTGCTCATGAGACTCATTTAATAATCCTATAAAACAAATTTGTTTAATTTTATCTTCTTCCACCTGGTCTAAAACCTCATGGATTTTTTTGCTAATTTCTTTTTCTTCCCAACCGGCTTTTATTGTCCCTTTTTGCGTAGCTTTACTAAAGCCTTTTGCTCCAAGAGCAGCTTGAACCAATGGTTCAAAATCATTATTTATAATTTTTACCGCCCCAATTGGAGGGATAACATCGGTAGTAAAAATTATGGCTTGATAAATATTTTGTGTTTTATGCAAGGAATGTCTTGTCATTAAAACAGGTCCAGGAAAATTTGCAAAATCAATCAAACAAGCTTCAACACCACTGCCAAAATGTCCAATTAAATGTTTAAACTCTCTGAACTTAGGAAATGCATGAGCCATAAGCATTTCCAGCCCATGAGTATAAACATCAATATTTTTTCCTTCGGTAGCCTTTAAAACCATTTCCAATTCTTTAAAATCACTCCCGGCAACAAGAATTGCTTTTCCTGGCCTGGTAGAAAGCGAAACTTCAACAGGAGATTCCTCGCCATACATTTCAACCTGGCTCGAATAAACTTGATTAACCATTTCATAATAAATATTAATAAATTTTTCTACTGATTTTTTTCCTTCTTCAATGGAAAGACTCTCTATTGTCATTGTTTTTAATATCGATAATATCGCAAAATACGCTTCCTTATAGTCTTTACCCAAGTTTTTTAATTCAATCATTTTTATACACAAACCTTTTAGTAAAAAGAACATAATATCAAACAAATTTCTTTGTTCCAGACTCAAAAGTTTGTTTTTTTTAAGAATATATTTCTCACCTTTTTTTATAGCCTCCAAAAGGGTATTTTTTTTACTTAGCTTAAAATGTGTTTTAAAAATTTTCGGCTCTAAATTATCTTTTTTGCACAACTCACTATAAACTATTTTTGCTTGAGCTAAATTTTCACGCAATAAAAAGCTTATAGCCTGATATTCTTTTTGATTATATTCAACATCTATTACAATACCTGAAAGTGCCTCTAAAATACTCTCTTTTATTTTTTCGTTATGAGCTCCTAATTCCTTTAATTCTAAAAGATAAAATGCCAATTCTTTCAAATGCAACATAATGACTTCTTGCAAGGAAGATAAAGACGGGCTTATTGAACAAACCCCTTTTGCAAAAAAATCTTCATAATTTTTTGAAATGTTTTTATAATAATTGTAATACATTTAATCTCACTTTTTAAAATTACACTACTGTTAATATTTTGAAACTGATGTATCAGCTTCCTTCTAAAGTTTTTGCAATATCTTCTTTGGGGTCAAAAAACTCATGTATACCAAAAGTAGTTTTCATAATATTAATCAGTGTTGGGTTAACCAAGTTTGGCGGACATTTACTAATGTAAATATTTCTTACCCCTAGTATTTTCAAATTAATTATGCTTGCAATGGTATGTCTATGACAATTAGTTAAAAACATACTAATCGGAATTTCATTAATCGGTTTTCTTTTAGACAACAGTTCCAAAAATTTGCAAATAACTGCATAATCAAAAATTGAATTAATATGCATAATGTTTTTTCCACTTTTTTCATAAGCAAATGAAAAAACAAAACAGTCTTTTGGTACCAATTTGAAAAATTTATCAAAATAATCTTTGTGAGTTCTTTCATAATTTAATAAACCTACAATATAAAGATGTTTGATTTCGTTTTTTTCTATTTTATCCAAAACTTCATTAACTTTTACCGAAAGCTCCTCTTCGGAAAACCCGATTTTCATTTGTGGTCTTTGTTGCCCTTTTCTAAAACCTTTCGCACTTAAGGCCGCCTCTATTAGCGGTTCATAATTGTTGTCTATAATCCTAATTACTCCTCTTGGGGCAATTAAATCTGTTGTAAATAATCTCCCTCTATAAAGATATTCGGATTTTTGCACCGCATGTTTAGTCATCAAGATTGAACCGGGAAACATAACAAAATCCAACAGGGCATTATCATACCATTGCCCAAAATGTCCAACCAGATGTTTGTATTCTCTTAATTTTGGAAAAGTATGTGCCATTATCATATCCAAGCCATGAGTATAAACATCAATATTCTTACCTTCTGTGGCCTGTAAAACCATTTCTAGTTCTTTAATATCACAACCCACCACCATAATAGCTTTTCCGGGAATTGTCGAAAACGAAGTTTCTTTTTCATCCATTTTTCCGTATAATTCCTGTTTTTTCACAATTAATCTGTTTAAAAGGTTGTAAAAAATAAGTCCATTTTCTACAATTACCTCTTTTATTTTTTCAGCAGGAGTGTCCAAGAAATTCATTAAATTCAACATAGAAGCCAAGGCACGACAGATCTCATATGGCTCTTCTCCCAGACTTTTTAACTCAAAAGCCTTTATATATATGCTTTTTAAAAGCATTAGCATTATATCGAATAAATTCCTTTGCTCCACGGTCAAAATATTATTTTTTATCTGGCTGTATTTTTCACCCCTTTTTATTCCGTTGTTCAAAGAAAAATCTTTTATACGTTTAAAGTGTGTTTTTAAAAAATGTGGAGATATATTATTTTTTTCACATATATCAAAATATACTTTTTTAGATTGAGCAAGATTTTGATCTAAAGATAAAATAAGTTCTTTGTATTGTTCCTGATTTAAATCAGAATTTGCTACAATTACAGATAACGCTCCAAGAACACAGTGTTTCATAATTTCGTCTTCTGTACCTATTTTTCCTAGCTCTAAAAGATAAAAGGACAACTCTTTCAAATACGATAAAATTATCTCCTGTATAGCAGACAGATGAGGGCTTATAGAACATATTGCTCTAAGCTTGCACTCGTCAAATTCTTGGGATTTTTGTGAATCATTGTTATTAGACATTTTTCATCCTTTTTATGAGACTGCTACATAAGTCGGAAAAGTGATTTTTACAACTTTGCAGTGTTCTTTTATAACAGTCTACAAAAGTCATAGCTAAAATAAATTGCTCTATTTGTTAATCTTTTTGGATTGAATTCTCTTCTAATAATCACAAAAATGATTGTATTTTTCATCTAAGTATTATAATATTTGATTATGATAAGAATTCTGATACTATCACCAAAAAGCATTGCAGGTAAATTAATTATAGAAAGTTTTGCCGCGGCTTTTGAATCTAATAAATGTCTTGTAAAAATCAAAAATGTTGAAGAACTCTCAGCTGAGGATTTGGATTTTTTCAAACCTGATGTGGTTTTTGGCTATGATTATTCCTACCTTATGGATGAAAATTGTACAAAATTGATAGAAAAACTCCATTGCAAAAATCTTTTCTTCTACTTTGCAGATGAGCCTCAAAGTAAGCTTGCACTGGGTGACAAAACAGGACTATACGAAAAATTAAAAAAAATTAAAGCCACTATTTTCATTTGGGATAAAGATTTTATAGATGAATTTGAAAACTGTTTTTATCTTCCGCTCGCCGCCAGTCCTTTTAAATATGCGACTAATTTTTCCGGCTATGAATACGCAATAACCTTTGTGGGAAGACCTTTAACAATAAAAAGGCAAAAGATTTTATGTGAACTTGTCAAATTTTTCAAAAACAAAGTAAGTATTTTTTGCTTTGAAAAACATTTTCTGCGAAGCATTGAAGAAATTAAAGCTCAAAACCTTTTAGAGGAAGCTGATTTGGAAACTTATTCAAAATGTTGGAAAAGTTTTGTTACCTCGGAAGAAGAGCTGGCTAAAATTTATAATTCTTCAAAAATTAATTTAAATATAACCGAACAAGGTAAATCCTCTCTAAATTATCGAGTATTTGAAGTTTTAGCTTCCGGCGGGTTTTTAATAACAGATGAGAGAGAAGATTTACAAGAACTTTTTGAAGACAACAAATACATTGAAACTTACAAAAATACAACAGACTTGATAGACAAAATAGGATTTTATCTGCAAAACCTTAATATTGCACAAAAAATGGCACAAATAGGACGTTTTAAGTGCATAGAGAAACATAGTTTCAATGCTCGGGTGAAAATCATACTCAAACAAATTATTTAATTACTCCTCTGGCACTCTCGCGTCATTAGGAACAAAGTATAGTTTTTACCTGCTCATACTACTATATTCTTTAAGATACGTAAAGATGGTGATTTTTATTGGAAAAATGGTATAATATTAGTACAATTTGAGGGAGGAACATGGAAACAAAGAAACAAATTAAAATAATACCTGCAGATAAAATTTTAAATTTAGAAAAATATATTTTTGCTGAACTAGATGAATGGAAAGAAGAAGCACGTGCAAATGGTGCTGATTTGATTGATTTAGGAATAGGAAACCCGGATAATCCAACACCGAAACCGATTGTAGATGCCGCGATTAAATCAATTAAAAATCCGAAAAGTCATGGCTATCCGAGCTTTCAAGGCAAAAAGGAACTCCAGGAGGCGATTGTCGACTGGATGAAAAAAAGATATGACGTAACCTTGAATTCTGAATTTGGAATCCAAACATTAAGTGGAGCAAAAGAAGGGCTGGCACACATTGCTCTTGCCTTTACAAACCCAGGGGATATTAATATTGTCCCTGACCCTTATTATCCTGTATTATCAAGAGGAACCTGGCTTGCAGGGGGAAAAGTGCATCATCTTCCTTTAACGGAAGAAAATGACTTCTTGCCTGACCTGGATTCAATTCCTGAAGATATTGCAAAAAAAGCTAAAATGTTCTTTATAAATTACCCAAACAACCCGACAGCGGCATTTGCCCCAAAATGGTTTTTGGAAAAATTAGTTAAATTTTGTAGGGACAATGAAATTTTGCTTGTCTCAGATTTGGCCTATGGTGAAATTTGTTATGACGGTTTCAGGCCTCTAAGTATTTTTTCAATAGAAGGTGCGAAGGATGTAGCAGTAGAATTTCATACTTTCTCTAAAACTTTTAATATGGCCGGCTGGAGAGTTGGATTTGTTATTGGAAAAAAAGAATTTATTGACACAATTTTTGCCATGAAAACAAATGTTGACTACGGAACAGCTACAATAGTCCAAGATGCAGCGATTATGGCTTTAAAAATGCCTTATAAACATGTTGAAAAAACAATGAAAAAATACCAGGATAGAAGAGATTTTATAATTCCGGCTCTGAATAAATTGGGTTGGAATATTAAAAAAACTCAGGCTACTATGTATTTGTGGCTCAAAGTTCCTCAGGGAAGAAAATCGAAAGAATTCTGTAGATCTGTAATGGACAAAACAGGGGTGGTTTTCACACCAGGAATAGCTTTTGGCTCCCACTCAGACAACTACTTTAGGGTTTCGATTGTTCAGAGTATGGAAAAACTAAAAGAAGCCATTGAAAGGCTTACAAAAGCCGGGATTCGATACGAAGAATAAGGGAAACGTTTTGGAATTAACAATAAAAAAGATAATAATTTTCTTGGTCATAATCTTGATTATGCCTTGCGGAAAATTGCCTTCTTTTGCAAAAATTGACGGTTCAATCTCCAAAAATCATTTTTATGACACGGAAAAGACTCTCATGCCTGAATATACAACAGATACAACCTTGAAAACCGGTAAATATTGGGAAAAAAATCTTTTTTATCTAAATAAATATCGTCCTCTTTTTATGCTTTCAAACAAGGATTTATATAGTCTTATGCCCGAAAAAAAGGTAAGTGTCTATCAAAGAATTAATTCTCCATCAGTTTACAGCATTTCTTTAAAAGAGGCTTCTATTAAAAGAATTTCTCTTTCTCCTCCGCCTAAAAAGGCTGTACGTGGAATTCAGGCGATATCCAACCAAAAACCTTACCAAATGCCAGACCAAAAACCTGAATTAAGAGCTGAATCAAAAATCGTTAAAAATCCTATCAACAAAATCTCATCTGTAGAAAAAAAACCTGAAAACCAATCAGAATTTTTATTTGAGCAAGCAAAAAATCAAGGTGTTGAAATAGACAAAAAAATTGACACGGCACTTTTCTTAAAAGAAACCAAAAAACCCGAAAATTATCTATTAGCACTTGATCTTTTGGATGATGTTATAAGAATAGAGCCTTTTAACGCTGCTGCCTACAATATTAAGGCTGAAATATATTTGGAAAAAAACGATAAAGAAAATGCTATGAAAAATTATATTGAGGTACTGAAATTAAATCCTTATAGCAAAGAATCATGCCTTGGAATAGCAAAAATTTTAGAGCCAACAAACAAACCTCTTGCTCAAAAATATTACGACAGGGCTAATCAGTAGCAAATTTGCCTTCTTTTACAGTTTACTTTCTTGAATAAAGACCTATTAGTTCTACTTCTTCAACAATATGTCCTTTGATTGCAGCCTCTACCTGTTTTTTAGTTGCTCTTTTTGGCAAATTTAAAACCATATCTATAGCATAAAGCTTGAAAAAGTATCTGTGCGTTCCCCAAGGTGGGCATGGCCCGCCATAACCAATTCTATTAAAATTGGTAACGCCATGCATTGCACCGTTTGATAAAATTTCGGCGGCTTGGATATTTTCCTCTATTTTGATTGTATCCGCAGGAAGATTATATAAAACCCAATGGGTAAAAGTCCCAACAGGAGCGTCCGGATCATCAACAATAAGAGTTAAGCTCTTGGCTTCTTTCGGAACATCCGAAATTAAAAGTTCTGGAGAAATATCATCTCCGTCGCACGTATATTTTTTAGGAATTTTTTCACCATCATCAAAAACTGTTTTTAATTGCATGTCTTTTCCTTTCCGAGATTGGATTGCTTTGGCTAAAGCCTCGCAACAACAACATACTTTTTACCTTTACTTTTTACTTGGCTAAACAAGTACTTCCCATTTACCGCAGGTTCCGCCCCATCTAGCAACCATATTTCCTTGTATATCTTTGATTTTTTTAACATGTTGGACTTCGGCAACGCCTTCGATTATGGTGATAACCTCACAATTATTGGCACAATCAGTACACTCACAAGTCATTGAGGTAAAGCACATTTCTCCAACTTGCCAACCTTTGAATTTGGTCTCAACACTAGTGTACTGGTGATTTTCCATCGCCAAAAGAGCCGCACCTATTGCACCCATTGTTTGGTGGTTTTCGGGAACTATAACTTTTGTTTTCAAGGCTTCTTCAAAAGCTTTGACCATTCCGGAATTCGTTGCAACCCCTCCTTGGAATGTTACTATGGGTAAAAGTTCTTTTCCCAATGCCAAATTACTCAAATAATTTCTAACCAAAGCCTGGCAAAGACCGTATAATAAGTCTTCTACGGCATATCCGAGTTGTTGTTTGTGGATTAAATCACTTTCTGCAAAAACCCCACAACGTCCTGCTATTCTAGCTGGATTGGTTGACTTCAAAGCAGTTTCGCCAAATTCTTCAATAGGAACATTAAGTCTGTTTGCCTGTTGGTCAAGAAAACTTCCTGTTCCTGCCGCACAGACTGTGTTCATAGCAAAATCCGTTACTATTCCGTCTCTGAGAAGAATAATTTTACTGTCTTGTCCGCCGATTTCTAAAATTGTCTGAACACCCGGCACGTTTATACTAGCAGCCACTGCGTGTGCCGTGATTTCGTTTTTAATAACGTCGGCCCCAACTAATGCTCCTGCAAGATTTCTTCCGCTTCCTGTTGTTCCCACTCCCTGAACATTGTATTCGCAAAGTGCTTTTTTATATAATTCTCTTAGTCCTGTTTGAACAGCCACTACAGGTTTGCCTGAAGTTCTGAGCATGTAGCTGTCTACAAACTTGCCCTTCTCGTCAACCAGTGCAACTTTTGTGGTTACCGAACCTACGTCTATTCCTAAATATACCGTTAATGCCATTTTTGTCTCCCCTTCTGTCATTCTGAACTTGTTTCAGCATCTTGCCAACTTTCATAACTGGATAGATCCTGAAATAAATTCAGGATGACAAACTAATTAATATTTTTATCTTCTCAAAAACAAACCCCTTAAACAAGGGTTTGTAAAACATTCATCACAAAAGATAAAGCACCTTTATTTTGCTCGAAAACATTTTGACAATCAACAGAGGCTTTTTGATAAAAATTTTCATCTGTTAACAGTCTTTTTAAATGTTCTTTTAATTCTTCTTGGGTTTTCACGACTTTTCCTGCATCGGAAGAAGTCAAAATAGCATAAATATCCTTAAAGTTATGAACACTTGGCCCTGAAACAACTGGTTTATTAAAAATCGTAGCTTCTAGAGGATTATGTCCCCCTGTTTTGTTGAAACTTCCACCAATAAAAGCCACATCACAAACGGAATAAAATTTTCCTAATTCTCCCATTGTGTCCAATAAAATTATATCATTTTGACTAAAATCTGCTTTTTGAGAGCGTTTTGAACAAGAAAATCCTGTTTTATCCATCATGCCGTAAACATCATTATTTCTCTCGGGATGACGTGAAGCAATTATAAGTTTTAACGCCGGAATTTCCTTTTTTAATTGAGCAAAAATCTCTAAAATAATCTCATCTTCACCACTATGAGTACTACCTGCTATAATTATTTTATCATCAACCCCACGTGTGAAATCCAAATTTTCTACATCCGGTTTTTTGATGTCAAACTTCAAATTACCCATTACTTCTGTTGTTTCTGGATTTGCACCAATAGAAATCAACTTATTGTTATCATTTTTACTTTGAGTAAAAATTGAAGTATATTTTCTCAAAACAGGTTTAAAGAAAAACGATAAATTTTTATAGCTTTTATACGTTCTGTCTGAAATTCTGCCATTAATAATATAAAGCGGAATTTTTTTGCTCTTCATAATATTTGCAAAATTCGGCCAAAGTTCTGTTTCCATAACAAAAACCGCACTGGGTTTTATCTTTTTTATAAAATTATTTATACAAAATGGAAAATCAAAAGGAAAATACGAAATAAAATCGCAAGTTTCACCTAATTTTTTTTGTGCTATTTCTTGACCGGTTTTTGTTCCTGTAAGCAGAGTAATATTTAACTCAGGGAAGGTTTCACGGGCTTTTTTTATTAAATTTTCCATCGCAATTACTTCGCCAACCGAAACCCCGTAAAAAATAATGGTTTTTTGTTTTTTTATCAATGGTTCGTTGTAAAACCCGCATTTTTGTTTAAATCCTGTTATTAACTTGGGTTTAAACATTCCTAGTATTAGCCAAAAAGGCAATATTAATATAAACACAATTGTTGATATTATTTTATAAATAAAAGACAACATTTTAACTTTCTATCTTTCGTCATCCTGAACTTGTTTGACTACTCTTTCAAAAAACTTGTTTTTGTGAAAGATGTCCCATGCGGGCAGGATCTAACTAGTAACCGATATCTGGATAGATGCTGAAATAAATTCAGCATGACAACTTTTTTATTCTATTTCAAACATTAATTTTTGTCACTTTGTTGAGCAATTTTTTTATGTATGCAAAAATGAGATAGAGATTTAGACAGTATTTTAGGAGAAACAAAATGCAAGATAAAACATTCTTAATGATTCCTGGACCAACACCGGTTCCTGAAAGTGTACTTTTAGCAATGGCAAAACATCCAATCGGTCACAGAAGCAACGATTTTTCAGATATTTTAAAAGAGGTTTATGCCGACTTAAAATGGGTTTTTCAAACTAAAAATGAAGTTTTTATCTATGCTGCAAGCGGGACAGGAGCAATGGAAGCCGCTTTATCAAACCTTGTAAACCAAGGGGATAAAGTTCTATGTCTTATAATTGGTAACTTTGGAGCAAGATGGTCAAAAGTTGCTCAATCAAGAGGTGCCGTTGTTGAAAAATTAGAGGTTGAAATGGGAGAGGTTATCGACCCTGTTATTTTACAAGGTGTTTTATCAAAAGACGTTAAAAAGGAAATAAAAATAGTTACACTGACCCATTCTGAAACTTCAACAGGGGCTAAAAATGATATTAAAACTTTGTGTAAAATAATCAAAAACCATGGTGCGATTTCGGTAGTTGATGGAGTTACAAGTGTTGGATGCATGGATGTAAAAACCGATGAGTGGGGCATTGATGTTTTGGTCTCCGGCTCTCAAAAAGGATTTATGATTCCTCCCGGTCTTGCTTTTTTAACTGCAAGCAAACGTGCCTGGGCTATACATGAAAAATGCTTATACCCAAGTTTTTACTTCGATTGGACCGCTCACAAAAAAGCTGTTTTAGAAGACACAACTCCTTGGACTCCTGCAGTAAATTTAATTTTTGCTCTTCAGGCCGCATTAAAAATGATGAAAGAAGAAGGTTTAGAAAATATTTATTCTCGTCATAAAAAGCTGGCACTTGGCTTAAGAAAAGCATGCCGTGCTTTAAACCTTGAACTTTTTGTAAAGAATGATGAAAATGCGAGTTATGCCATAACTTCAATTTATCCGCCTAAAAATATCTCCGTTCCAGACATCAGAAAAGTATTTAAGAATGATTTTGACATTGTTGTTGCAAACGGTCAAAACCAGCTTAAGGATAAGATTTTCAGAATGGGAACTCTTGGCTTCGTCTCTGAGCGTGATTTAATTACAGCTGTCGGTTCGCTTGAGGCTGTATTGTTAAAACTCGGACATAAGTTTGAAGTCGGAGCTGGAATAAAAGCCGTTTTGGAAACTCTTTGCTAATGAGACCAATGAACGTCTAAAAAATGAGCTTTTTAAAGACGTTCATTGGTCGATCTAGCAAAAGTGAAAAATGGCGGGAAATCGCACTTTCCCGCCATTTTGACACTAGACGTATGAGACGTAGCATAAGTCCAAATTGGCCAAAATTTTGTATTTTTTGGACTTATGCATCAGTCTCAATATTTAATTTTTAATATAAAAAAGGAAGCAGATAAATTATCTGCTTCCTTTTTGTTTTATCTTGATTTAGTCTTCACTTGCGAGTTGGTCTGCCAATGGTTGAGTAACATAACCATTTAAAACTTTATTAACTTTTTTGAAATTTTCAGCAAGTAAATCCATTCCGTCTGTCCAAACAAAATTGTCAGTAACATATTTTTCTCCGACTTTAAAATCTTTTGATATTTGAGCTCTTATAATTTGTTCTAACATTTTTTTAGCCGTTGGAACCATTTTTTCCAGATTAATATCTAAAATTCCTTTGTCATCAATTTTTATAGCCCCTTCTTTTAAGAAGAAATTTGTTTCCATTACTGCACGAACTCTGTGTGCCTTACTGAAATCTACCGGTTTCGCTTTTAACATATTGTCCATTATAAAAGTGGTCAATATCTGTTTTTTCTGGAAATCTGTATACATTCCTGCTTCGGTTAAAGCATCCATATTGGATATTGCAACCATATCGGCTTTATTTTCTTCAATTATGCTCGTATATTTTCCTAGTCCTGTTTTATCTTTTGGTCCTAACGAGTGGCCATTTTCATGCCCTATGGTAAACCATTGGTCAGCCTCTTCTGAATAATATTTATGAAGGCTCGGATTCAAAAGAGCATCTGCTTTTTTTTGAAGCTTTGTTTCATCACCAACTTGTCTTATTTGCCTATGATAAACGTTTCTTCTTCCGCCACCAATTTTCATAGATAATTTGTCATCATTTGGAAGATTTTCTGCTATTGTTATTCCTCCTTTATATGAACCGACATCACCTGACATTGCAACCATATCAACATCCACCATTGTTTGTTTAGATTCTTTAGTTGAATCGGTTGAAATATTTTGTTCATACTCATTTTTAAATGGCATATTTTCCGCCATTATTGGTAAATATGGTTTTATTGTTAAAAGGTCTTCTGTTCCTTTTTTGTTAACTATTCCAACTCTAATCCCCAACATATCTTTTGGAGTTGGGGTAATTCCGTTATCTTTCAAGCGTCTGCTTAGTTTTTCATTTTCATCAACAGTTCCTGTCATTTCATCTTCATAATTTTCTCTTGTGATGCTAAACTCTAATGGAGTATCTTGGAGTGTTGCCCATTTTTTGTCAGCGTAAGCGTCCAGCATAGGATCGTTTTCTTTTAAAGCTTTTGACTGCAACATCAAGTACTCATTGAAATCTTTGTTTGTTGAAACTTTTGCCGCTTTTTCAAGTTCCTGTGCCGCTGCTTGGAATTCCTTTTTATATTCAATTGTATAATCTGTTGCTTTAAGGTCACCGCTAGGAGTTCTTCTTACAACTGAACGTTGATTTAAAATATTTTTAACTTGAGATTTTTTACCATTATCTAGCATTTCATTCAATATTTCATGGAATTCCTCTACTGATAAATCACTTGGGTAAAGAGCTTTTCCCGGACGCTCAGGTTCTCCTTTTAACAAATAAACTTTTTGTGCTTCTCTGTCAACACCATTAACACCTTTTTGTCCCTTATAAAGGTCTAAGGTCATTTTTGCATCTTCATTGCCTTTTGCCACTTCTTTTTCTAAAAACTTTTTAAATGGAATATTTTTTTCGTTGTCTTGTTTTGAATAAATTTCATCCATAATATATGCTGCTTTTACAAGGTGTTTAAGTGCTTGTTTGTCTCCTTCTGCAAGGTTTTGGTATTCAGGACTGTCTATAGTTAACATTTTTTTATTTTCAAAACAATCTTCGCTTGTACGATTCACCAATTCTTCATGAGATAATCCTAGTTCAAAATCTTCTTCATTTTTACCTGAAAAACTTACTCTGTTTATATTTGCCATAGAGTTTAATGATTTCATAATTAATTCCCTCTGATCTTGTGTTTTTGTCATGCCCGTATTATTTTCTCTTTTTGCAACGTAATTTGTTGTAATTTGGGGTTGTATACTTTGTATTTTCATTTTTTTTCCTTTACTATTTTATCACATCAATTGTAATAAAAACACTCAAAAAAAATTTTGCCATTTTCTTCTTCTTTTTTTTCTCTTCTTTACTTTTTGTTACAATACCCCCTCTTACCCTTCCCCCTTATGTCTAATGTTAAATTTGTTTTTTTGTTTATAATATATAAAAAACAACAAATGCAAAATACTAATTAGAAACTTGAAAGAGAGGCGTTATGTTATTACTATATATGCTAGAGGGTTGCCCGTTCTGTAAAAAAGTTATAAAACACTTGGAAGAAAAAAACATAGACTTTAAGTCTTTAGATATTTCAAACCCTGTGAACTTGGATGAATTACTTGTTTTAGGAGAAAAAAATCAAGTTCCATTTTTGGTAGACACGGAAAAAAACGCCAAATTGTATGAATCTGACGTTATTATCGAATATATTGATGCACTTTAATAAAACCGTTTTTATATCTTGGATTATCGACAGTTCGGAAAAGCGTCGTTTTCCTCACTTAGACGAGTTGGGACTACCTCTCAAAAACGATACTTAATCGTTTTCTCGGCAGAGTGTGTCACGGCACTCTTGCCGAAATCCGCTAATTATATTTTTCCAAAGTTTTTTCAAAACAACTCTGGTCTGTCAAACAATCATAATTAATTGCTTTGGCAGATTGTGTTTTCGGTTCTATTATATACACAGCTGGAACACTACTAGGGTTTAATTTTGCACCCATTTGAGAATTTTCAATGAGTTCTTTTACAAAATTGAATTTTGCTGAATATTTAGAGGCTACCGAATCATAAATTGGTGAAAATCCTTTACATGCGTGGCATGTTGACATATAGATATATAATACAATCGGTTTGTTCTGTGATAACGCTTCTTTGTAACTCATTGCCAAGACGCTTGGAGCAAGGGTTAAAATAAAAAGAGTTGTAATAAAAAGTTTTTTAATGTTCATTTTTGTTCCTTCTTTCTACATTGAGCCTATAGCGAAACGTGAAAAAGAGCCTCACGGTGACACTAAAAACTATATAGTTACTACTTTGTCTCTAAATCGTGAGACACCATAATCTTTCCGTTTTCTATTTTGTAAACTTTTACACCCTTTAAAAATTTTTCATCAAACAAAAGAGTATCAATGCTTGTGATAATTGTTTGAGTGTTTTCATTAATAGTTTGAAGCAAATAGTTTTGTCTAACATCATCCAACTCGGCTAAAACATCATCAAGTAATAATATCGGCGTTTCTTTGATTTTTTGAGTGATAAGTTCTAATTCAGCTAGCTTTAAAGATAAAACGATTGTTCTTTGTTGTCCTTGAGAAGCATATTTTGTGGCTTCTTTTTTATTTATATTAAAAATAACGTCGTCTCTGTGTGGCCCTACTAGTGATTGACCTCTTACTATTTCTTCTTTCTTTTTTTCTTCCAGCTTTTTTTTAAACTCCTCTACAATATAATTTACTTCTGTTTCGTTTTTTAAAAAACCGCAGTCATATTGTATCGCTAATTCTTCGTCTGTGCTTATTTTTAAATGTTTTTCTTTAGCTATTTTTTCAATTTCTTTTAAAAACTTTTTTCTTAAATAAATTATATTACTTCCAAGAATAGATAATTGCTCATTATAAACTTCCAAAAGAGTCTCGTTGCCATTGAAGTCTTTGAGAAAGTTATTTTTTTGGATGCGGGTTTTATTGTATTTAGAGAGTCTATCATCATAGGCCGGATAAATTTGAGAAATAGCTGCATCCAGCCAATCTCTCCTATCTTGAGGAGATCCTCTTAAAAGTAGTAAATCCTGAGTTGAAAACAATACTGTTTTTAAAATATTTTTATATTCTTTAGATTTACCTGTTTTTACCTTATTTATTTTTAATTCTCTTTTTTTTTGGTTATCGTAGTAAAAATCAAGTTCTATTTCGACTTTTGATTTTTCTATTTTAGATTTTATTTCAACTTCATTTTTATCAAAATTTATCAGTTCTAAATTATTATTTGTTCTCGGACTTTTTAGAGAAGACAAAAAATAAATACTCTCTAGAATATTTGTCTTTCCTTGGGCATTTTTACCAATTATCAAAACTTTTTTTGAATCCAAATCTAGTTCAATATATTTACAATTTCGATAATTTTTCAGTTTTAATTCTTTAATTTTCATTATCTGATTGTACCATATAAACCACCTCTATTGTCACCTTTTCTTTTTTCGTCGATATAAAAAAGAAAAAGTGACAAATTAAATTTTATTTTTTGTCAATAACTATGTCAATAAAAGAAACTTTTCTACATTTATTTTTGTTTTATTTCTCTTTTTTACATTATTTCCTTTTTATCTACATTTTAATTTTTTGTTGTATGCTTTTCTTTT